>Ga0065711_1045756_pt1 | contig 13281 bp, 10 predicted proteins | sample Hoacrofraction12_FD_59098 | JGI IMG/M metagenome (GOLD analysis project Ga0065711, IMG submission 59098) | Hoatzin crop microbial communities from Cojedes, Venezuela - Epithelial fraction 12 v2 (version 2) | ecosystem: Host-associated > Birds > Digestive system > Esophagus > Crop | place...
GGGGGGGGGGGGGGGGGCCTGGTCGTTGCTGAAGGCCCGTGGGCATGGACGGCTCGCACTCATCGAGGGGCTGTGCTGCAGGCTCCGTCTGCTCACGGGGCTCTGTGCTGTGCTGGGCTACGAGCAGGCCTGTGCTTAATTTGACCTTCCAGTCCTCTGTAGCCATTAGCATGATTGTGTGTATTTGAGAACGGGTAGAGCTCAAAATGAGCTGAAAGAAGCTTTCGGAAAATAGGGTGTAACCGCAGAGGTTCGGTTTCTACTGAATTGAGGGGAAAATAGGGGTTGTTACTTCTTTGTGCAGGATTGTATTTTTTAGTTGTAGGTGGAATAGATCTTACAATAGAAGTACCCAGCAATGTTTGAATAACAAGGTCCTGTTTGCGGCGGTGGTAATTAGCCGTGCGGTACTGGTTGGCAACGTGAGCTCTCTGTTTCCTGAAACCGCAGACCCCTGACAGAGGCAGGGTGGCTGCTGCATGATATAATCACTAATTTTTCAAGGGCAGAAGAGCGTCTTGTGCTGTTCTTGTTTAGAAACAACCCCTTGCTCAGCCAGGAAGACTGCTGGACTGAAGTGGCTGGGAGACAACTCTAGCACATCTGTATGGTTTGGGCTAAGTTCTGTAGGCTGACGGTTTTAAAAAGATACGTAGATTCACCAGAACAGAAGTAAATATAGCCCCTGTGTAACCCACATGCTGTTATTTAATTAAAATACAGTTACGAGCTGTTGCTGGCTGGAAAGTTTTTTGTGGAGTCCTGCAGAGCAGCATATTCTGGGCAGCCTTAGAAAAGAAATAAAGAGAACAAAAGGGTGTGCTCCCCGGGGAGCCCGGGCTTGCCTGGTCCGCTGTGTGCGTGCCCGCAGGCAGGAGATCTCGTCCTGGCAGCGTGCTCTTTGAAATTGGTACTCTGCTATGGCTAGCGTAGTCCCTAATCCATCGTGATGTTGATTTATGTCTCTTAAAATTATTTTTAATTGTAGCTTGTGTTTTTCATACAGGTGAAATCTCGCTTGTCCGCTACTCGGTTTTATACAGCTTTGGAAAGCTCCATCCTTTAGACTTTTGAAGTGTTCTCCAGTTTTGGTGGCTGATGTAACAGGGTCCTCTGAGGCTTCGGTGGATTATTTTACTTACCAGAATAGAAGGGACAGAAGCAGTCCATTTTAATAAAGTAGAATAACCCGCCTCACACACGCACGCTCTGCTCGGATCAAGGCAGAGGTCAGCATGTTATGCGTTTGGCGGGGAGGAGTGAAAATCAAAAAATAGATTGTGGAATAATCTATCCAGGCCTTGCAGTGTCCAGTGAGACGTATTTTTGAGGACGCTTCTTCTAAGTAAGTGCTATGCAGATGCGTTCCAATAAAGCAATATTCCTACAAATTTTCTTAAAACTTAATCCTATTTTTTTTGAGACCTCAGTTGTTTTTAGATGGATTTTCTAAGGAGCCGAAGTTTGGCCGCGTAGTCGGTCGGTCTCCTGGCAGCCGCTGAACTCGGCCACTTTTGGTCTGGAGCTCGAGCAGGAGAACATGCAGTCACTTTCTGCATTTCAGCTGAAGGGGTGGAAAAATCTTCACCCGTTTGAATCTGATGAGGAAAGTGCATCTGATTTATCTTCTACAACGTTTTTCCATGATGTTAATTGAAGTGTAAATCTAAGCAATAGTTTAGATGCTGAGCATACTTAAATACCCAGCAGTATGTTCACGTGGTAGCCAGAGATACTAAATTTAGTATTGCAGATAGACTCAAATCAGCAGTTTTACAGTCTTCTAAGGATGAAAATGGTAAAGTGGTCGTAACATCTCACTCTTTTCAGGGGAGGCCTAATGAAAAGGTGGAATATATTCTCTAGTGAATTTTCAGTTCCTTCAAGTCACATACATGCGTGAGAAGTTCTTGCAGCAAGCTGTAAGAAAGCCGCCTTCCGTGGATGCTGGGCTGCATCTGGTCGCCCATCTCCTCCGGTTTTGTGACAGGCGACACGCCAGAAGGTCGGTTACATTTCAGTTCTGCTCTGCCCGTCCTGGTCAGGTGAAGGGACCGCTGCCGAACTTGCGTGGCAGCCACAGTCCACAGCTCTCCGCTTGCTATTTCAGGGGGTTCCGCGTCAGACAGAGCCTGAAACCATCTAAAATAGCAAAGTGCCTCGTGAAGAATCCCTGTACTGCAGCAAGCACAGAGCTGCACTTGCAAATGTGCAGATCTTTGAAATATAAAGCTTAGATTAAACAGCGTGAAAATGTGTAGTGAGTCTGAAATTTTAGCCTGGGACATAGGATCTCCATTGTTCATGAAGCGTTATCCATAACTGTGACAGAATAAATATAAAAATGTTTTCCTGTTTCTAAAAATGTAAGAAACACTCAGCCCTTGGGGCACCTGCTCAAAAGTATCTTTCCATTTCCATACAAAAACAACTCTGTAGCTCTTTAAAAGAGGAGCTATGTGAGGAAAAAAGGTTTTTCTCTGTTGGTCAGATTCCCTTTCAAGACTGATGGTTTTTATTAGACTGCTAATTTGAGAATGTTCAGAACAAATATAATGTATTCAGAAATGAAGAATAAGATATGGAACGCTGCGCTTTGTCACTGAAGTTTTTCTTGGAGATAGCTACAGGTTGGTGAGTTGTTAAAAACAATGCGTAAAAGGCAAGACACCCCGTTTCCTCGGAGCATCTTCTGCTGGCGTGCCGTGTTTGTCAGTAGCATTTCTGATACGATAAAGCTTTATGTGAGAACCATTTCAGAAAATATTATCTAGAAATTATTCATTCCATTAAATCTCTTCCTGAAAGGCTTAGGGGAGGAGCAGATGATGCAAGGCCATGGTACTTTGTGTCACAAATTAAGCAACAGCAGCAAACCCCCCCTTGAACAAACAAGAAAGCGAGCAGCTTTCAACATGCTTTTCTTACCTTCATACCTGTCTCTCTCTCCCCTCCGTTCTGAACTAGTCACGTCTTGACTTTAGACACTTACTTAGGTTTATTTATTTAAAACTGTAGCTCTTACTTCTGCTGTCCTCCCAAATGTTTCCAGAAATTGCGTGGCTGGTGACATCTGACCGCTGAGCGTTACCTGCTTTTATCGATGAGCCCCTCTCATTACCCCGACCCGTTCTGGGGTCCCAGAACCGACCCCGTGCTCTCCGGCTGCTGGGGAGGGAGCAGAGCTGGGGACTGACAGCGAGCCCTTGCTTGCAAAAGTTGTTAACAGTGGGTGAAAGTGGGGAGAAAACTGCTTCAAATGGTCAGACCTGTTCAGCTTCGTTACGAACTTCTGGCTTAATGATTATCTTGCGCTGATACCGTAGTCGCTAACTTGCGAGTGTCTGGTCTGCGTCTGTAAATCATACACGAAACAGCTGTAGGTGATGGTGCTGCCCGAGTGCCCCGTCCGACAGCGGGAGCGGGGCCTGGGGCTTGTCCCAACCTGCCCCATCCCACGGGAAGCCCTTTGGTGTCCGTGTGAAACGTTCCCTGGCAAAGACGTTGCTCTTGTTTTCCCAAGGAAGGGTTAAAATCAGTAAGTACACGTGACATATGCAAACTATGAATCATTCCAATAGATCTGTGCAACTCCTGCCCGCTTAGGCAGCAAGCAGATGCTGTTCCCTTTGTTGCCATGGTAACCCTGCCTGTACTATAATAAAGCCCAGCCCAGATCCTTCCTTGGGCAGACCTCTGCGGCTCTTGCACCTCGCTCGTTGTTTCCTCCCGGAGCAGGGGCAGCTGGACACCAGAGGCAGCTCTCGCCTGCGTGTGACCTCCTGCGCCTGGTTCAGGGAGCGTCGGGAGCACGGCGGACCTCGCTGTGCCAGCCTGGGCTGGGCTTGCGAGCAGCCCTGATGCCCAGCAGCATCTTCCGAGTGCGTCTGCCGGCTGCGTGAGGAGAGGAGCCGGCGTGTGCCGCGGCTTCTGCAGGCGTGGGGAAAGTCTCTGTGCTGGCTACTGGCTCAGCGCTTTGCCCTTCCCAGGCACATTCCTCCGCGGTGCAGCCCCTCTCGAAGCAGAGGAGCTGAGGTCGTTCAGATCTGCTGGCAGGCTCTGAGCTGGATGCGGTTCCCCGCCAGCTTCATGGAGCCGCACGAGCCCGTGGTCTGCGTCTCGGGAGGTGAAAAATCTCGAGACTGGCTCTGAAGGTGGGAAGGCTGCTGAGGAGGGGATTCTGCCGGTGCTGACACCTTCCCGCAGAGTTGTTTGGGAAGAAAATAATTTGGATTTATTGGTCAGAAGATCTAATCGCTTTGCTGCTAAATGGATTGTATAGAAGCATCAGAACTTTGTTTAATGTACTGTTACCTGAAAAGCTGCCAAGCCAGAAGACGACGATTTTTTTTATTCTTCTGATATTTACAGGAAAACAAAAACTTGCCTTAAAAAGGGAGTTGCTTTTCCAGCTGCGAAGTCAGACAGTAAGAGACTAATTTAGTGCTCGTAAATGGACTAATTTCAGGTGACTGTGTCAGGATTTAAACCTTGATTTCTCTCTTTAACATGGCTGAATTAAGCATATTTTGATGGAACTCTGGAAATCTAATTGTAAGTAGGAAAAGTCTTTTATTTTTTCCTGCTTGACAAATGCCAGTCTCCAGCCTCGGATATCTTTTGTTATTTAAATATAGAAATATGCTGATGGTTATAATGTAGTGCTATTTACATTAGCTTGAAAATATTTTAGAAGTGGAATGTTTTTTGCAAAATATAATCAGGGTTGTTAAGGAGAATATATTTTACAGTAGTTGCTACTGAAAATCGATTTCTCATCTCTGCTGGAAAAATGGATTACCTTGGAGACAAGCTGACAGTGGCACAAACTCACATGACCCAGTGGATGGGTACAGTGCGGAGATCCTTACAGGAAGCACTAAATTTGGTCACTACTGCGGTTGCTCACGAGCGGACTAGCGGGGAAGGTGGAAGCAGGACTCCCTTCAAGCGAACCTCCTCCTTCAGGCACTTTGCATCCCGGAGCAGAGAGTCCTTCCGAAGGTTTTCAGTGCGGAGTCAGCAGAGGTTTTCCTCTTTGAGGAAGAGGCAGACCAGTTCAGAGCCGCCTGAGCTTGTAAGCTATACACCTTTCTGACACTCTCGAGGTAGAGAATACAATGAAAAAACCTGGGTTTTGTTGCAGCATTTTGCCTAATCACAAAACCTGTATCGTGTCTGCTTTTCAGTTTAAAAATAGCCCCCGGAACACTTCCAGGTAGCGGTGTCTGCCTGTCTGCTCCCGGCTGGTTTCCTGCTGCAGCCAGGTGGATATTTTCATTTACCAGGGAACACAGTTAACCAGGGGTCTGGGAATGGGGAAGAATGCTGTTGATCTGTTTTAAAGCAACACAGCACTACAGGACAAATATTTGTCTAAAATTAGAAGTAGAAAGTTAGTCTGAGACTGTCCTTGTGTGGGTCAGTTCAACACCGCGGGTCAGCGTGACTTTGAGTGCAGATTGGTATTTGTAATCTTTTGGTAGAAAAATGCCTGAAGCTGAACTTGTAGAAAGAGTTAAATGCTGTCACTCTGCATCGATGGTAAATGTTCATTAGTCTCTGTTGAAAAAGAGGTGTTTATTCTTAGTATAATTGCTACTTTGTCATGAAATAGAAGTTACATGACCAGCATGACTTGAGGTCTGTGGTGGGGCGGAGGCAGGGGGTGATGTCCTGGGAGCAAAGGAGAGGTGAAGAGCCCTGGGTTCACCGCGCTGGGTGCCAGGCAGAGCCCCCCACCCCTCCCTTTTCTGTTAAATACTTTCCTGGTCTCTGGGCTATTTTCAGGAGGGAAGGTCTCTGCTGAATGGCGTGGCAGAGCGGTGGAGGCAGCCCAGTTGTTCCCGGGTGAAGGAGCGCAGGCTCTTGTCGCTGGGCTGGGGTCTGCCAGGCTCCTTGCAGGCATTATTCGACACCCCCTGCTTCTAGTTCCTGCAAAGCTGCGATGTTTTTAGGTTATAGTGTGTGAAAGGTAAACGAATCCGGTTTATTCTGTTTTATTTCATAGAGGGGAGCCTAACTGGTGATTTGAGTTGTACCTGGAAATGGTGGTTTGAGACTGACGCCCCAGCTGTGGGCAGCGGCAGTTCCGTGGTTGGCTTGCGGGGAGCCGGGACCAAAGCCTTGGCACCAGCACGTGGGTGAATCCTGGGCAGCTTGCTCTCTGAAGTGGCGAAAATGTTTGGGGTTGGCTTTGTTTCAAACGGAGTGGTTATTCATTGTAAAGTGTAAAGTTGTGGTGTGGCCTCGCAGAGGTTTGTTCATTGAGTGACTGGAGGTGAAGCTGCATTCCTCGGGCAGGCGTGGTGTTTGTGTGCGGGCTGTTTCCAGTGCTTTTTATCCGTTATGGTTACAGCATTTTTGTCCTAGCTTGCTATTCATCTCCTGTTTGGCTGTACTGGAAAAGAAGATGTTGTCAAGTGAGCACAAAGGAATGAAGAGGAAAATATTTGGTAACCACTGTTACAGTGTTAGCAGGGTGAAGTTCTGGTGGTTTCTTTTTTTTAAGCTGATATTTTAGATTTAGTAGAATCATCTGAATAAAACACTTGTTTAAAAGAAATGAAGACTGAAAAATGGAGATGTGGAACCTGCAGAGGGCAACTGTACTGCTCTCCTTCCACGGCCACAGCTTGCAGAGCCGAAATCGTGCGGCGCGGGATGACCTTTCCGCTCCGTGCACCGGTGACGGCCACGGGAGCTGCTGACCCTCTGTTCCAGCAGAGATTTTGCACGGGCCCGGCTTTCTGCATGAATTTGGTTTAACGTGCGCCTGACTCCTGTGCTCAAACTTAAGGTCTCGGTACTTGTGGAAGTTCATGCCATTGCATCTTCTGCAGAACAACTTGTGAACACGGACCTTGAGCTGTTATTTTTGGTTTTTTTGTCTGGCTGGAACAGGGTCCTGGTTTTACTTAGTCCTTGAAACTACTAACATTTTTCTACAAAAGATCTGTGGAATTAGTGTAAAGCGTGTAATTCATCATGAACTGACTTGTTTGTTGTTTTAGGGATGTGTTGTAGAGTAGTGACTCGTGCTGATACTTCAGCGATGTGGTTTTTGAACGCGGAGTGGCCGGGCTGGCGGGCTGCAGAGCCAGCTGCTGCCGTGGGCCGGGCACGGCGAGGGCCCGGGGCTCTGCTGTCGCTGCTGCCTGAGACCGCAGCGCTGGACCAGGCCGAGAAACCTCTCAAAACGCCAGTCTGACAACACAGTTTGAGATGGTGTGAGTGAACTTGCTGCTGAGGTTGAAGGTGGTGGAGGTGTGAGAGGGCATTCAGCTGCATCCATGTAGCTGTCCGTGTGTCCCCTCTCGTGAATTTGGTGGACCTTCATGTTAAATAACCAAGGGAAATACTAGGTTACAGTTTGTGTGGCTCTCCTATCGCTGCTTCACATATCTTCTAGAGGAATTAGGAGTATTGTAAGTATTCATCCGTTTATTTGGATATCTGTGACTTTTAAAAAATGCTTAGGCTCAAAGATGGTCTTGTTTTCCGTTTAGTTCTGTACAGCAGTTTCCATCCTCGGTTTGTGCCAGCTGTTCTGGCGAAGGGCTGGTGCTGTGCCTGGTGGCGGGGCAAAACCTGGGGCTGTTCCGTAGGTCTGACGTAGATGCAGTTCCGAATCTTTTCAAATGTGGGGAAGCTGGCAGGTCGGCACCATACCAGTAACATACTCCAACATATGTTAGATGGCAACTACTGCAAGCTATGTAGCTGGGGAAGGGCTCATGGATATCACAGTTTTTTTCTGGCCTGTGAGGGAGATTTTTATCCACTGCAGAGGAGCTTTAAGGTTGGAGTGAAAGGGATTTGACGTAATTGGTGATTTCCTTGCTGGAGGCTACAGAGATAGGAATGGGGCTGCAAGAGAGAGAAATAGTTTTCTTTTCAAACACTTCTGTTTAGCAGCTCGGGGATTACGGGTTTGCCTTGTCCTTCTGTTCATCCCTTGTCACGTTTTCCCGTTCGATGTCTGGCAGGACGGGCTTCCTGACCTGCTGCCGTCTCTGAGGCTCGGTGTTTCGCTGTGCCTCCGCGGAGAGGAGGTTCTGCAGCAGATCCCTCAGGAAGGGCTGGCTGCACAGGCCTAAAATAATATGTAATCCTCTCATTTTTGTATGGGAACCAGTCTTCATACACGGAACATTGTGAATTTCATTTGTGCCTTTTAAAATCTATTCTAACCTCCCTTTTTTCTTTCCTTTTTTTTTTTAAATTTAAATCCATACGCCTTAAATTACACCTAGATAAATAAATGTCTAACACGGGGCGATCTGATTCTGATTCTAGAGGAGTACAGGCACGTTTTTAAGAATTGCTTAAAAGCTAGTCCAATCAAGGGGTAAAATGAGCCTGAGAGCTAAAACTAATTTATCTTGTGGTTGTCAAACCAACAGTTGATCAGTCAGAACGTAATATATGCAAATCACAGACAGGAGTGCAAGAATGATTTTTATTTTAAATAGCTGGTCTGGTATATTCAATCGTGGACTATTTGGAAAAAAGATTATTTTTTTAATTATTATTTTTCCCTGTAGTACTCCTATTAATTTCTTCACTGGAACGGAATACTCTGGGCTTTGCCCTGCCTTCCTGCATGGCACACTGGTTTTCTCATGGGTTGCTGTTTCCCAGCAAGCCTTGCCTTCCTCTCTGTTGCCTTGTGGTGGTCTGGTTGTGCAGCTGTGTCTTCAAAGCTACTCATCTGGCCTTCTTGTTTCCACTGAAACTGAATTTAATTGGTCTGAGATTATTTTCTACAAATAGATGTAATACAGTGTTCTCATATGGAATTTAAGGAAAAAAGGTGTCACCATGGCTGAGCAGACTGCCTGGCTGCTGCACCCACGAGCGGCTGGGCCCTGCTGTTGGGGGTCACGCGTACGTGGAGGTGTCCGCACGTCAGGACACAGGACCCGTCTTAATTGCGTCATTATTCTGGCATATTAATATCAGATCCGGGAATCTATAGCTGAGCTTGCAGAATTTTTTACTTTACAGTGAAACCTTTTAGATGGAAACTGATTCTTCTCCCAGATATTTTTTTTTTGAGGCTTTTTTCCATTTTTCCTCTCACGTCACCTGAGTGTCTGTGCTGTAATAAGAGCAGAGATACTTTCGTTAAACATTACCTCTGTTTTAATCATGGTAGTATTGCTCATGTTTCTACTATGGGTGTAATATCTGGTTTCACAGCCAACACCATGAGTTCTAGATCTCTTAAGTTTGTTGCCACGCAGTAAAAACAGGGTCCTTGCTTAATGCCCTCAGTTCCTTAGCTATCCCCTTCCCCTGCTAAAAAAGTGTGGCAGTTTGCTTCTTTGTAAGAAGTTTGACTGCTTTCAGACTGCTGGCATGAGCAACAGAGCTATGGAAAACTCCAGAGGTGTTTCGAGTTCTTTGGGAGAAGATTTTGAAATAGAACAGAAACGCTGAACTCCGTGGCTGCTCGGGCTGTGAGTAGTCAGCGTGTTTTACGCGAGTTGTTCTGACATGCTGAAAATCACGCTGAAGTTCACTAATTGTGTTTTGCTTTCTGCTGCACTGCTCAGTTGATGAAAATGGTCGTTTTGACCATGCTTGGTCTGAGAGCATTAGTTATTTTGTTTGGATTCAGTTTTAATATAGTTCCAGAAGAAAGGTGGGTTTGACTGCACGTGTCCCAGCTTGCTGGGAGGGCCTGTAGTCCTTCCGAGGGTTTGCTTTGCACCCGCAGCCCGCTCGCTAGCACCCGCTCTGCTGGGGGTCGGAACTCCCAGCCTGGTTTTGTGATCTGCACAGGTGTTTCTGCCGAAGCCAGTACAAGGTTGTGCAGTCGGGTGGTTTCCTGGGAGAGCTGGTGGGTATCGCTTTTTCCGTCTGAGCAGGGTCCCTCTCTGGCGCTGAAGAGCGGGTGAGGGACCAGGAGGAGCGCGGCTCAAACCCGCGTTGAGTCGTAGCCGTGCCGCTCACCTGCGCGTCGCCGGGGGCTGCGGCTCGGCACGTGAGAGAGCGTGGCCCTGTGCTGTCTGGTTCGATTTTACCCAAAGTCTGTCTGCCAGGGTTTGGCCTTCGTGGTGAACATCCTTCAACAAACTGTGGAAACAAGTCAGCACAAGTTGGCATTTTTATTCTGAGCTTGGCTGTTGCGGTGCGGACCCTGCAACAAACAGCTGCTGAGCTCTTTTGCCCGAATATCCAGTGGAAGTGCAATGGATTGCTCTCAGAAATATTTTTTTTTTTTTTGGTACCATCAGTGAATAGACTTTATCTTTAAATTTCCATCAAGCTGTTATGGTGGCGTGAAGCATGTTTGCAGAAAGCACGCTTTTAAAAATGAGTTGTTTGTCTTGTTTCCGGAGTAAAGCTGTGCAGTTTAATTAATGAAGATACAAGGGCCAATACTGAAAGAGTTCATGCTTTTTCATTCTTAATAACTTTTCTTTGGTTTAACAGGCCATGAAGATAGCTGGCAGCATAAATCTGGGCCAGAAAACTGCAGTGATGGGTATTTAGCAGGCTGCCTTTGTTGTTCCCTTGTTAGTTTGACAGGAATAATCACTTAAATGACTTCACTCGTGATTTTACTTAGGCTGGCTGCAAGGAGTTGATTTTTACCGTATTCTTAGAGTGCAAGAAAAGAACGTAAATACATTTAGAGCTGATCATTTTGTGCTCATTCACCTTGCTTTTTTCTTTCTTTAAAAAGCACAAAGTGATAGCAGTTAGCTTTCAGAGGAAAATAAATCGCATTAAACAAAACCATCCCTGAACACAACGCTGGCAACCCATTTCTGCTGAAACTTTGTGACGTTGTGGTCGTTTGAGGAGATGCTGGCGGTGTCTTGTTGGTCTCCGTGTGTGTATTTTGACTGTTCTCTTCTAGAACATCTTCAAAGTTGTCTGAGATTTTTGTTTAAACGAGCAGTGCAGTCTCCAAAGTCTGCGTATTTGTTATTCACTTGTTGTCAAGAAATCCTATAATTTTCTGTGCATCTTTAAACCTAGACTTTAAACTAAAGGAGTCCTTTTTCCCAGGAGTGTTTGTTTGAAGTTTGACTTTGTTTCTTATGTGGAAACACGTTAACTGTGCAGAAGAGCTGTGAAATAAAGTGTTTCAAGTAGGAGGTGTTGATTTCAAGTATGCAGCTTTTCAAAAAAAGCAAATATATTCACTTCCTAGCATAACGGCATGAAACGGTCGTGTTCTGGCTTGCGCCTCTCGCGATGTTGGCGATGAGGGATCCTGCTCAGCTCTCGGTGCCAGCTTCCATTAGCGCTGGTGGGAGCTGCGCGTGCCCGCTGCGAGAGAGCGGGTTCCTGGAGGAGGGCAGAGCCTGCCGGGTGGACAGGCTGTGCCGCTGGCTCTGCGCCTGCCCGCGCTGCCTGGCCTGGCTGCCCGAGGCTGAGAGGAGGATCTGCTGTGTTCATACAGGAGGGATTTTAAAGATGTTCCCAACTATTTCCTCTGCTCTGTGCTGGTTTGCTACTTTCCCACTTCCCGGAGGGAGCGTTGTCACGGCTCGCTCGGCCCTAGCAAGGCACACATTTAGCACCTGGCTCTAGGCTGCCTTTTGCACATCAAGGCAGCCTCTGCTCTCTCTTCAGCCTTGCACTGAAACCACGTGTGGTGAGTGTTCACAGCGAGTCATAGCAGCTCTGTTTTCAGGGTACAAAAAAATGACAAACTCTGAAACGTCTTTGAAATCCTCAGTGGAGCCAGGAGGTGAACTTCACCGAGAGTCACTGCAGAAGCAGGGAGCGGATTTCTTTGTGCAATGGTAACCATATTCCTGGCAAAACTAACTTCATCTTCATCAATTTAATGAAAACTTGGCCACATTCCCTTTTGTGCCAGAGCCAGCTCCAGGCAGACGTCAGGTCTGATTTGGTGCTGCTGCCTTTGCAATCGGGAGCCTCTCGGCTGGGCCTGGCTCCGGAGCATGGGGTACCTGGGGCTTGTGAGCGAAAGATCCGCTAACAGAGAAGCTGAGGAAGTCTGGCTAAAGACCGGCAAGCAGGGGAAGTAATTTTGTATGCTCAAAAGGCATGGAAAATGCTGGGTTTTGGGGAGCTGTGATAGTATTCAGCCTCTCGGGAGTTTAAGTTTAGGCTGGAAAGGTGTCGCTGGGAACGTGCTGTTTGAACTTGGGTAAATCATTGAACTTGCTGGCAGTGATTTCCTCCGGCTCCTTTGTTGCTGTTTGTGCTGGCGTGGTGGGGAGGATCCCTGTCGGCTCTGCCCTAACCCTCTTGTCAAAGCGTTTGTAGCGTTTAGGTCTGTTGCATGGTTTCAGTGTTTTGATTAAGCTGAGAAAATATTTCTACCATAGCGTAAGGCGTGTATACATTTCAAAGGGATAGAAGTTAAATACAGTGGATTTAGTTTTGTTTGGATTCAGTTCAAATGCAGTACCGAAGCAAAGAGGTTTGCTTCTGAGATGAAGGCTGGCTGTCCCATCAGCACGGCCGCAGGAGCGGTGGTAAGGCCCGTCGTGGGTGTAATACAGAGCTTTTCAAAGGGGAGCAGCTGAGCTAGCCGTGGACGTGGGGTGTCGCGGCTTGGGCTGTTCTCTGCCCCTCTATCCAGTTACTCGTGGTACCAGCTGTTCACAGCTTACTCCTGGCATTTGCTCCCTCGGGTTGGGGGCTGGGAGCAGCGACTGCCCTTCCCGTTATTTCTGCAGGCACAGGGCTGCTCTTCGGTGTTTCTTGGCATGCCATCCCTGGAGTAAGGGATTGAGATTCAGGCCCGTGCATCAAGCTGGGAAGCCATGAAAAGGTGAAGAATTACACCAGTCACCCTCTAAAAACAACCTGCGTTTCGTAAGCTTTGAACATTCAGGCTATAATTGGCGGTTGCTTATCGTATCCCGGTGGAAGAGGTAGAGAACACACGTATGGCTGAGACAGCCCCGGGTTGCATAGCAACGGTGAGGATGTAGTGGCTGATGTCATTTATGAGAACGCTTTATACCGTGGCACTTGGTATGTACTCCACAGCACACGGAAGACCTAAACATTTCCGATTTAAAGAATGTACCCTCAGCAAGTTTGCTGATGACACCAAACTGGGAGGTGTGGTAGATACACCAGTAACGCTGTGCTGCCATTCAGCGTGACCTGGATAGGCTGGAAAGCTGGGCAGAGAGGAACCTGATGAGGTTCAACAAAGGCAAATGCGGGGTCCTGCACCTGGGGAGGAACAACCCCATGCATCAGTACAGGCTTGGGGTGGACCTGCTGGAGAGCAGCTCTGTGGAGAGGGACCTGGGTGTCCTGGTGGACAACAGG
>Ga0065711_1008193_pt1 | contig 13280 bp, 10 predicted proteins | sample Hoacrofraction12_FD_59098 | JGI IMG/M metagenome (GOLD analysis project Ga0065711, IMG submission 59098) | Hoatzin crop microbial communities from Cojedes, Venezuela - Epithelial fraction 12 v2 (version 2) | ecosystem: Host-associated > Birds > Digestive system > Esophagus > Crop | place...
AGAGAGAGATGCCAGCTCTGTTGAAATCACTGCCAAAGCTTACATCAGCTTTAACAAGGGTATGATATAAGATCATCTCAAACAGATGTCACAGGTGCCCTCCTCCCACTCACAGGCATGAACTTTCCTGAAGAAAACATAACTTATATATATATTTATATATATGTATATTTAAAATAATTGTGGGAATATAAGTTTCTACTGAATTATCCAAGAAACTTTTGTTTGGAGAGGTCTTTGGTATGCTGTTTGTCCTTTTCATCCTTTTTTCTCTGACTTCTTTCCTAGTAACAAGACTCACTGTAACAAAAACCTGACAGTATTACAGCTTCTAAGAGGTTTGTGACATTGCTTTGTCTCTATTGGACTGAGTTAGGAAAGCTTCAAGGTCATTTTCAAGATAAAACTGATCTTCCTCTTCTTGCCATTAAGAGGGATGATAATATGTTGTGACAATGAAGTGTCTGTGATAACCCATTGCAAAATAAAATGCCCACTATATATCTCTTGACAGTATGACATCACAAAGATATACCTCCAATGAAATATGCATTATTAAATTTACTTTGTATCTAACTGTTTATTCAGATCAATGCCACAAATTTAGACAGTGTCAGTACAGGCAAGATTCCTAACACAGGTACTTACAATTATACTTGTAACACATGAGGGTTTGTTGTAGTTTAAGACAGCTTAATAAGACAACAAAGGAAATACTAATAGTGATAATAATACTGATAATAAAGAATATGCAAAACAAACTATATGCAATACAATTTTTCTCACTACTCAATGACCAATCTGCAGCCAGTCCCTGAGCAGTGATCGCAGAATGCCAGACTGACAAATTTTTGAGAATTTTGCAAAACTTCCAGTAAAACCCTTGAACTCCCAGAAAAGTTGAAACTCCTGGACAAGAGAGGATTTGAACTCAAAAGAAGAAAACAAACAGCGATTAAAAATAGATACCTGCCCCACCTGGCCAACCCCTATTAATAAACCAAGCATGATATTTATGTTATGGAATATTTCAATTGGCCAGCTCGGGCTACCTGTCTAGCTATGGTCCCTCTCAAGTCCTGCACACTTGCTCGTTAGCTGAACATGGGAGACTGGAAAAAGTCTTTGATTTCATAGCAACAACTAAAAATGTCAGTGTTATCATCTTCTCCTATTAAATCCGAAACACAGCAGCTACTGGGAAGAAAACTAACTCTATCCCAGCTGAAACCAGGAAAGGGTTGTTCTTCTGCATCCCTATTTCTCATCTTGAAAGGAATAATATATTTCATTGTGGTTGTGCAAAAGATCTACTCTTCATAATTCCTGTATTCTATGAAAGAACAATTTTACCTGACTCTGTAAATTCTGTCTCTCTGCTTGTGGTTGTTTCTATCGTATGTGTATAATTAGGCATTCATCTGCAGAATTATCATACTCTTATTTCATAGAGAAGTGAAGACTCACTTCCCCGACCTTCAGCTTAAAGAAATGATGCATTTTCCCTTGTGCACTAAGATTAGGCAAAAAGATGAGGGAAAAGCATCAATATGTCTATCAATGTAGTGAGCAAAATACTAATATATGATAGAGTTGCCAAGGTTTAGGCCTGTTCTCATTGCATCGCAAGCTGATATAAAGCTTTAAAAAAAATAAAAGCTATTGCTTGGGAAAAGTATTTTTTCTCTTTAAGAGTATAGACAGGAATTCAGACAGATGCTTTGGCATTTTCCTACAAATCGATGGTAGCCTCCCAGACTTTTTTTTCAGTTACACATTGGCTTAAGTTTTCTGAATGGTAGAAATTAAATTAAGTGACAATGTGTCCTATGATGACGAATCCAAATGTAATGACAGTCTATGCCACAAGTAAGATACATAAAATATTTTTCTACAGATGAATAAAAAGTTCACTTTTACCAGCCTTTGGGTATCCATATTTGAGCTCTTCATCTGGAATTTCTTTAAAGGAAATTGCAAGAACGAGGGATGTGATTGACCTTGACTTAGAGTAGGCATCTGAAATAAATCAGACTAATCACAGTCTACTTCTCTCTAGCATCCAAATAGGCAATCAAGACAACTAGCTAGCAGAATTATCTGATACATTTCAAGTAGCTTAAAAGAAAGTCATTTCCCTGAGTCTTGGGAGTGCAGCCTTTTCAACTCAGCAGTTATATCAGTTTGGGAAGACATCCAAACATCTTCCTAAACTACTTCTGCCTGGGCACTCCAGACTCTCCCTGTTACAATATTGCTGTACTGAAAAAAACAAAAAAAGAAAATGTTGAGATTAATATACAACAGTGGTGTGAATCTTTCCTAGCAGAATGCAGGCAAAGTGTGCTGAGTGACAAATTGAATCCCTGCTGGAAAACACAGAATTGCTCTTTGTTACTGAAAAGTTCATGGTTAATCCTAATTTGACATTGTTTTCCACCATCTGCAAACAACCACTAGGCAAAGCGGTCAGCAGCCAAATAATGGCTCACAATGTGCAAGGGCTAGGTATATTCTCCCTGACACAAGATCACTTGTATTCCATGAGGACGGCAGAAAGGCTGGAAGAGTGAGCCAACAGGTGCTCAGTAGCTGGCTAAGGTTGAAACTGAATCTTAGCAGACAAAGATGACTTTTTGGGAGGTGGAGGGTAGAGCCCTGAAAAGTTTGCAGCAAGATACGTGCCCATATGATGGACGTTATGCACACTGCATGTACTCAGTTTATTGTATACTTTGGGAATGAATTTGGAGTTCTCACTGAAACCAAGTTCTCCAAATAGCAATATTGTTATTAGCTAGTATTTCCTTCCATACAATAGTGCAGATCCCACTTTGTGAAGAGAAAAAGAGTATCTGGCCTCTGTTTAGTCTCATCATAAATATATGGTTATGTTACAACAATATGTGACTTTGCTTATGTATTTATTCAATAATTCACCTCTTGGGATGCTCTAACTACTGCTGAGCACTGTGGTTCATCTTTCCAGTATTACAAACTAATGAACACACATACTAAAATCTCTCCTCCGCTCTCCACAGGAGGAGTAACTGAGATGAGGAGAAGCATAATACCTTTGAACTTTTAATGGCCTGAAGTGTGGAAATTTACCTCCAATTCCAGGATGAAAACCATGGTTGACAGTCAGGTTTTGCTGGATGAGCCAGCCTGACCTACGCTGAAGAGAGTTTTCTTAGGCCCTGAGACAAGAACTCCTGTGTGAAGAAAGGACTACTTTCCCTTTGAAGCACATTTTTATGACCTTGCACAAACTAACATAAATACAGAACAAAACGTGTAAGTTAAAACACCTAAATCCCTATCAGAACAGAACACTTCACTGTCCATACTTTTTCCTCTGAGAGGATGATGAGAGAAGAAAGAGCATCTGACAGATATTTAGCCACATTGCCTAAGGTCTTAAGTCCCAAAACAGGAGAGTACAGCAGTATAAAAAGAACCAGGTAGGTATTTCCAGCTTTTTCCCTGAAATGAAGGTCCATCAGAAAAGGTGAGGAGAAAGAAGGAAACTACTTGCAGTGGAAAGTTTCATAAAATTACCTATTTTCTAACAAAATAAAGAAGAATAATGCATTTTGACCCACAGTTAACAATAAACTAATGGTTAAGTAGTTTTGAAAATTATAAGCTTTTCTTTAGTGGTCATTCTAACATGAAAGACATTTTGTAAAATTAAAAGAAAAAAAAACAAAAATCAAAATAACCTCTCAAGTTCACTTCCAAAATTACTTTGCCTTAAATAAAACTTTAGAACTAAAATGCTTTAAAACTCCTATAAGACTTTTACTTTTGCATTTTTGCTTCTCCAGTTATGGCGAAGTGGAGGTAAGATTTTACTTCTCTGCAACGGGATTTTTCCCGAAATTACAGTTTGTTAAATACACTTAGTTCGGAAAGATGGACAAAAGATCAATTACAAATCAGTCTTTGCTTAGAAGGATTTTTATCCTTCTGCCTAATTTCATATTCAAGAAAAGCTTAGCCAATTACAGACACTGATGTTTAAAGTAGACACAATATTAATTGCAAAGAAGAGAACAGACAACATAATGGTATTCTTCTGAGTAACGCACAAACCTGGAACCAGAAAATCATTACTACGGTTCTAAATATACCAAAATTTGGCAAGGTATGCAGTAGGCTTGTGGCAGGTTTTTGTGGTGTTTTGGTTTGGGTTGGGTTTTTTTCTGGAGTTTGTGTTACAATGTTACAGTTACTTCTCTGTCACTAGCAAATAATTAATGTCAAAACCTTCCAACAAACCTCACTTTTAACCAACACTTGAATTTTTGACTAAAATCTGGTTTCTCATCTATCTATTCCTCAGTAAACATCAGAATTTGCTATGGGGAAAAAAACATACACTTCAAATTTCAAATTTTTTTCAGTTGGAGCATGAAATATCTTTGTAGTATCTCTGCAGCATATTTTGGGAATAATAGCTTTGGTGTGTGGTTTTCCTCTGTAGTCTACATTCTCTCTCAGTGGATACCCCCTCCATTGCAGACTGCAGGCCCCCAACTTTCCCGATGCGCAGCTTTCTCCCTCCCAAGCAACACCTGCCAGGATGCCCTCCCCACCTCAGGCGGTCAGGCTGCTCCCATTGTGGAGCAATTCAGTCCTCTGGTTAAGGCACATCAAAGATTAGCTCCTTCTGTCATACTGAAAAAAAGAACTGGCAAACTTTTTGTTTTTTCAGGGTTTAAGCATTCCAGACTCCTAATCCCTTCTGGACTTGGCAGACTACCTAGAAAATAAATGCTGCTGCCTCACAGAAGACTGAGCTGACCAGACAAGCAGGCAGGGATCTTTGAGCAGACTTGTTTTTTTGCGAGGGAGGCTCCATTAGAGACCAGCCTGCCTTCACCCTTGCGAGCAGTGCAGCTGCTCTCCACTTGCGGCTGCACGGCAACGGGATGCTGTCCCGAAGGATGAGCGGATCAACTGGATGTGCAATTAAGCAGCAGGTGAATGGAGGCAGGAGGAGAGAAAGTGAGAACAATTTGCTTCTCTCTCCTTCCTCCCGGCCGAGAGGAAGAAAAGATTTCTAACAAGAAGAAAGATCTAGGCTCCACGTTACCTGCTCTTACTAGGGTGTTTCCCACACGTGAAACTTTGTAATGCTTTTGAGACTAGTAAAATATGCTGTTTGCAGAGAGATTCCTTTTCTAGGTAAAATAATCTCATTTTTACTGCTAATTGTGAGAGTCATGGCAAACAGCATGAAATTGCCCATCAGTACCCAGTTTTCCTCCCACACAGTTTACTTTAGTTGTGCTGTGCTGCGGGTCTGTTAGCATAATTCTTGTAATACTGGACACATCATTGTCACATTTGAAGTCTGCGTTAAACACACACATAAAATACCTTTTGCTGCCAAACAGAAAACAGCCATTAATTAAGTCCTAAGATACAAACTCAAAAAGATGAAACCACTACCTAAGAAAATAATCAGATATTTTTGAGGAGGGACCCATGTTTATTTTCTGCTGTGCCCATAACAAGGATGAGTTTTTTTGCTTTGCAAGGTGAAGATATCATACATTATCAAGAAGAAATGGGTCCAAATTCTGCAGCCTTTGGAATATTCAATTGCATTTTTGATTTTGCAAGACAAAACCAATCCTGTGACAAAGTATCAACTATGAGATATTATATGAAGTAATGTGACATGGCAAAAGGGACATGGCTGCCGGGGATTGCAGCACAGTAGCAAGTGTCCTGTTTGACTCAACTGCTTTTAATCAGAAATAAGTTTGTGTGAAGTGTCCATGAATTCACAGCTTGTAAAGTTAAAATTGGTGTGGGGAAAAAAAAGAAAAAAAGGGTCAGTTGCTTCTTTAGGGGAGCAGTCTGTGAATCTCTTCCAGTGGTATATTTCATATTCAGCACAGTGCTATGAAGCAGCTGATCCTCGCAACTTCCAGGCAATAGAAGGTTTTCTCTTCTCTATTCAGTTAAAACAAAAATCTTCTATATAAATGCTGCTGCTCATTATCATGAGGATAATAGCTATTTTGAAAACAAACAGAAGAAAACACAGGGGCATCTTACGGGTTTAAAGTACTCAAAATGTAAAGTATTAAAGAAATCTCAGTGAGCACAACTAAAGCTAAAAAAAAGAATGTTAACAAATTCCAGAGCCAACTTTTTTTTTTTAACCCTTCATTTGTGGGGAAAAATTTGGAAAACATGAATGTAACTGGAGCACCTTTGTATATGACAACATTCTCATTCATGGAACTAAACCGGGAACCCATGGAAGTACCATCCCACATTTGCAGTTACACAAGTATATTATGAAAGCATAAACTGGTTTAGGAAGTTCATATTTTCACTGAGATAACAGACAAATTTGCTTTTTCTTGACCATGCAGTGTATCAGAAAGCACAACAGCAACAAAAGAAAGTGAAAAAGGAATCCATCATGGTAGTTGTAAGCCATACAAAAGTAAAGCCTGATGGATGTGAGAGAGTCTCTTTGCAATGACCCTTCTTTAGACCTACTGCCACCATTACTGACGTGAGTAACTGTATTCTGTCCTAAGATAAATGATTGTCACTGACAAGACAGAATGAATAGACAATCAACTACCTGACTGAAATTCCCTGGACTTTTTTCTTTTAGAGTGTGTGTGTGTGTGTGTGTAGTACTATTTAATCACTGATTGACTGACTGACCAATTTGAAAGCAGGGTCAGTTTCTGTCTTTGCTTTGGATTATCTTCCTGACAATGGGGGCTCAACCATAGCTGCAGGCATTTGAGCTCTTCTGACCTGTATTAAGATTTGAGAGTCTTGTATTCCTGATTCCCATAATAATGAGCTAGCTAGATACAAATAATGCTCACTTTCTGTACAGACAGATACACTCCACCCTCATTATAAAACTATTTTCACAAGCCGAGGATATTGAATGTTATAACAGTAATGTCAGCTCTCATGATTTAATCATGAGGCACATGAGTTTTTTGTTTAAATTTGATGTTCTCATGATCTCAATATTTTTCATGCAAATCTTGTTATTTCTGCATCCTTTCACACTGTAGCTTAAATTGCTTGTCAATTGCATTGCTCTCCTTGAGTGCAGTGAGAGGAGATTCACCAGTATGATTTTACACGTCTATTAATAACTATTACTTTAGCATTTTATCTCTTAAAGAAGACATTATACATCATCCAGAATCTCGTCACTGAGCCAGATGAGTTGGAAGCAATATTTCTTTTTCATTTTCAGGAAGACAAATGCAGAAACAGTTTGATTATCAATATTTAAATTAGCCCAATGGTAAGGCTGCTCAGACGAACTGATGAAGGCAAAAGGACAGAGTGAACAGCAGAGAGATACAACATACAGAAAGTTAATTGCGGTGTTGTGTTTCAAATATGCCTTATAAGAAGGAGAGAAAAAGGCATTTTATCTTTACTACACCTCAAAAGCAGGAATTTCTCTGGGGCTTAAATTAGCAGCAGCTTCTCTAACTCTTAGTCTTGGAAATTCTCTCTACCCACCTATCCCACCAGCAGTTAGATTTTAGCATCTTAACCCTGAGACACTACAGTCTTTAATTTCTGTGAGACTAAGACTGTAGTCCCTGTACCTAAGTCATGACAGTATTTTTTCTTCTCTAAGCAAAAATTCATTATAAAACTCTAAGAATCCACACACGTGTGCATGTATGCTCAGGTTGAGTCTAGGTGAAAACAAAACAAACATCAGGATGGCTCCAAGCAGTCCTGGGAAAGACTGACAAGGCTCGGGATGCCACATGAAGAAACTTGGTGTTTTATGGATCATGGAACTGTGCAGTGAAAGACAACCAGAACAAATGATTGTGAATATTTAATAATTAAAAGGAAAAATTATCTATGTATCATATGTTTCACTCTTCCAGTACAGAGTGAAATTTATAAGCTTCCACGGCTTTGCTGCTTTTCACTGCTCCCATAACCTAAGGAAATGAAATATGTATCATTGTCCTCTCTCTGTCCATTTGTCAATTCTTTTTAAAAAAAATCTTTCTATTATACCTCTTGAGTGCATCTGGAAAAAAAGGTGCCTTTCATTGCAGTTTTGGAAATAATGAAGTTTAGGAATTATAAACCTAAAAGCAGTCAAAGATCTGCTCAATTTGTGCCTGAGGAAGCAAAAGGCACAAAGTCTGAACATACTAATTTATTCTGAATGATTTCCAAAAAAATTAACAGTTTGGAATAAAGACAGCAACAGTCCCTCCCCCACTCCCAAATGACTGCTGGCACACAAGCTGGCTCAAGGCTTCTCAGACGTGCAGGCGAAATTGATCTTTACTCTGTGTGCATCCAGTGGGTGCAACTCAGGCTTGAGACAGGTCTCTTCCACCACAAGAAGGGAAGACTTAGGGGAAAAGACCATAAGGGAACCGGAAGTCAGGAGAAAGGCACTTTGCTCCTTGCATCACTTGAGCTATATTGGGGTAAGAAGGGTGATGGCCCTGTCTCCCCTTTCCTTAACCCTGCTCCTTTCATCGCTGCTAGGAGCCCAGGGTGTTGCTGTCCTGGACTCAGCAAATGGCACCTTTGCCGAGGTAGAGGATGGCCCTTGCAGCCCCAGGGACGTGTGGTTACTTCCTAGGCTCTGCTGGAGAAGAAAGGAAGGTGAAAACAGGGCTGCTTTCATTATCCATGAAAGAAATAGAACAAAAGCAGAGCAATGTAGCGTGAAGGAAGAGAGGGTGCCTGCTCAGTGAGCTAGGACAATGGCTAGTAGAAATCTGTCAGAAATATCATAAGGAAAAGTATAGAGTTATTACTGTTTCTATAGCCCCTAGGATCCTCCGGTGGCAGTACATTTTCAATGATTGTTTCTGTTTGGTGGAATCAATTATCTCATGATAGATTCTCCTTCCAAGTTTAAGATTGCATTTAAAAACTCATCTGCTTTCTGAATTCTAATTGGATATGTTTGGAACTGTAGATTTTTTTTGGGTGAATATTTCATTGATGAGTCTCTTTATATTTCAAAGTAGTTGCCAAACTCATTTATGTATCTGCATGGTATAAACTGTTCTACATGCACTATACAATTTAACTTGGATATCTGATTTATTAAGAATGGATTGATATGCTATCAAAGTGAGAAACAAAAAGACAAAGCTAAGAAAAAATGAAGCTTATTAATGTTTATATATTTTTAAATTCACACTCGTGCCTCGGAAGCTTGATTTTTTATTTTAATAGACATTCAGACATACTAGAAATATTAATTTTATTCCAGTCAAAGTGAAAATGGCAGAAAAAAAAAGGGCAATAAAAGATAAAATTTCCCTTTTTATTTGTTAGTTGTTGAATCAAGCAATCTTATGTGTGACCAATATTATACATCCATAATACTATTCCTTCTGAAGGATTTTTAAATGCTCCATAAAATATGAATAATTCCTGAATGACATACTAATGCCTTTCTTACTCAAGCAAATGACTGTGAAAGTTAGTCGGCATTTGTCTGGTTAATTAGAAAAAATAGCTGATCAAGACCTTATTCTGGATGAGGACATCAGACTTGGTCTATTTGTGTAAATACATGGTTCGTAGGAGATGCTGCCACACTCCACCACAGCTTTGCCTATCCTTGTCAAAGAGCTCTAGCTGAGAGGCGGTTTGGAGCCCACATGCACATTGCAATTATGGACAAAGACTTCTCACCATCTTCAGACAAAAAGATGGTTCATCGCCCTGCTCAGCTCTGTGCCTTGCTCTTACATTATATGGCTCTGCTAACTCCCAGAGAATAACAACATGTCCATTAGTCTAAGTCTGCTTTTGAAGACCATCTTGAAGCTAGAGTGGATGCAAACTGAAGCATTCAGACAGTCTATAGGCACCAACTGCAGGGAATATATTATATAGCACACTCAATCCATAATTAATGCTGTATGTGTATTATTTTACAGCTGCCAATTTTGTGCAAGGACTGAGGTACTTTCAAGTATGGATAATATAGAAAGGAAAGAATACAAAGGTGGAAAGCGGGCTTGGGATTTACAATGAGTGGCTCAGGACATTGTTGAATCTTAATTTTTTCCATTTTTGTTGATGAAATTGTCCTCTGGGCCACCTGAGCTTATTTTCTCTATGACTTATTATTAGTAAGCTTTTGATGAGTTTCAGAAAGATCTGTCCTAGTTATAATCACAGTTCTTCTGCATAATTACTAGCATTGGTACAAATTCTGCTTTCAGGTCTTCCTCCCACTGGCACTTTCATAATGTTGCCTGTTCCCAGAAAACCCCATCCATCTTAGAGGACTGAAGCCTGCATTCATGCTTCTCTGGGGAGCCTCTACCCTCATGCAGGCTGAATTGATGTGGGCAAACTCATTCGTGTATGGGTAAACTACACCACACTGTGTAAACTCCAGGAAGAACTACTGCATCTACCTCAGTAAGACAAGACTCCACCATCATGGCTCTCAGGTGCTACTGCAATACACACATATAGGTAGGAGTGCAATACAAGACACAGTTAGCATTTTACAAAAATAAATTTTTGTTGCTTGAAGTTAAACAAAAAACCTGTAGTCACAGTATTTAGGAGTCATCTTCCTTTGCAAACAATTTTTGTTAGGTAACATTTCTCCACGTAAGTATTTAACTGTGGGTGGTAAATTATTTCCAAAAAGCAAATACGAAAGGGAAGAAATCACAGCTAAAGCAAATTTTTAAATATAATTTTTCTCTTCAATAGCATGCTGCTTTTCTTTTTAATACCTCTCTGTCTTACAGAAGCCTTTCCACAGTCCATACTACACGATGTTATGGCATAACACAATCATTGCAACATCTTACTAAGGCACAGGGGTCTTTGTTTGTTTTCTTAAATCTGGGATTTGAATAAGAAGACGTGTTCCCAGATATCCAGTTTCCATAAGTGAAGTACACTTAGGAAAACTCTTAGAAACCCATGGAAGATCTAACTTTGAGAACCAAACTGATATTACAGGAAAAGCCAAGGACCTATTTTTAGCAATGTAAAGCACTTGCAAACTGAGAATATGTCTGAAAAAACATCGAGCCCTAGGACCTCCAGAAAACCCCACACTTACAGGGTCCAGATATCTTACTCTGCTAATTAATGTGCTGTTTTTCAAGAATATTTCCTATTCTGAATCCTAATTTGCTCTTATGTATGCATCTATAGTTTATTATGTGCTGTGCCCATTATACAGTACTTCATTTCAGAATAACAAATGGCATTGATGACTCTTTGGTTAGCAAATATCTAATGAAGGAAAAATAATAATTCTTTTCATGCAACAGAGCACAATAATGTTTCTCATTCAAATATTTCGTTTAAAATAAATTTTTAAAAAACTAAACAAATCAATATTCCAAGGAAATACAAAGGTCAGAAAATGTTCTTGCCATTTGAATTTAACATTGCCACTGCTGCCTGACGTACCCAGCCCTTCAGCTCCCACAACAGATACCCGCACTACCCACTGGCTCCTCTTCAGTGCTCAGAACCAAATTGCACCTAAAGGACCTGACAGTACAGCTGTTTGCTGATTACAAGGCACTCTAGCACATCTCAAGATCAGTTAAAAATCTTCCAGTCTGCTTCACAAAGGGTTTTATTATTTCCCACAACTTTCCTCTATAGCATAATGAGAAGAAAAGCTTCTGAGAGTCACAGAGATTACCTAAGGTACCATAAAGCATAGAAAGCAGCATCTCCTTCATCAAAAAAGGACCCAAAGATTTTATAAAAGTCAAGGGAAAAGGAGTCAGAGAATCATAGGATCATAGGTTGGAAAAGACCTCTAAGATCAGAAAGTCCAACCATCCACCCAACAACATAGTGCATACTAAACCATATCCTGAAGTGCCACATCTACAGGTTCTTTGAACACCTCCAGGGATGGTGACTCAGCGACCTACCTGGGCAAAGTATTCCAATGTCTGACCGCTCATTCAGTAAAGAAATTTTTCCTAATATCCAATCTAAACCTCCCCTGAGGCCATTTCCTCTTGTCCTATTGCTAGTTACTTGGGAGAAGACACCAACACCTGCCTCAATACAACCTCCTTTCAGGGAGCTGTAGAGAGCAATAAGGTACCCCCTCAGCCTCCTCTTCTCCAGACTAAAAAGCCCCATCTCCCTCAGCCACTCCTCTGAAGACCTGTTCTCTAGACCCTTGGCCAGCCTCATTGCCCTTCTCTGGACACGCTCCAGCAACTCAATGTCCTTTTTGTAGTGAGAGGCCCAAAACTGAACACAGTACTCCAGGTGCGGCCTCACCAGTGCCAAGTACAGGGGGAGCAAGATCACCTCCCTAATCCTGCTGGCCACACTATTCCTGACACAAGCCAGGATGCCGTTGGCCTTCTTGGCCACCTGGGCACATTGCTGGCTTATGTTCAGACAGCTGTCAACCAACACCCCAAGGTCCTTTTCTGCCAGGCAGCTCTCCAGCCACTCCTCGAGGTTGTTGTGACCAAAGTGCAGGACCCAGCACTTGGCCTTGTTGAACCTCATACAGCTGGCCTCAGCCCATCGATCCAGTCTGTGCAGATCCCTCTGCGGTGCCTTCCGACCCTCAAGCAGATCGACACTCCCACCCAGCTTGGTGTCATCTGCAGACTTACTGAGGGAGCACTTAATCCCCTCATTCAGGTCATTCATAAAGATATTAAACAAGATNGGACCCAAATCTGAGCCCTGGGGGACAACACTCATGACCAGCCACCAGCTAGACTTAATTCTATTCACCACCACTCTCTGCGCTCGGCCATTCAGCCACTTCTTTATCCAGCAGAAAGTACATCCATCCAAACCACGGGCAGCTAGATTCTCCAGCAGGATGCTGAGGGGAACAGTGTCCAAGGCCTTACTTAAGTCCAGGTAGACAACATACATAGCCTTTCCTTTATCCACTAGGTGGGTCACCTGGTCATAGAAAGAGATCAGGTTGGTCAAGCAGGACCTGCCTTTCATGAACCCGTGCTGGCTGGGCCTCATCCCCTGGTTGTCCTTCACATGCCCATGGAGCGCACTCAGGATGAATCACTCCATAATCTTGCCTGGCACCGAGGTCAGGCTGACAGACCTGTAGTTCCCAGGACCGTCCTTCCGGCCCTTATTGTAGATGGGTGTTACACTGGTGATTCTCCAGTCATCTGGGACATCCCCTGTTAGCCAGGACTGATGACAGATGATGGAGAGTGGCTTGGCCAGCTCCTCCACCAGTTCCCTCAGCACTCTTGGGTGGATCCCATCTG
>Ga0065711_1045759_pt1 | contig 13280 bp, 5 predicted proteins | sample Hoacrofraction12_FD_59098 | JGI IMG/M metagenome (GOLD analysis project Ga0065711, IMG submission 59098) | Hoatzin crop microbial communities from Cojedes, Venezuela - Epithelial fraction 12 v2 (version 2) | ecosystem: Host-associated > Birds > Digestive system > Esophagus > Crop | place...
CTCCCGGCCCCGTGGCTGGGGCTCCGGTTCCCGCTGACGGCAGCCAGGTTTCCCGCTCCCGGCGCGAGGCGAGGCGCGAGGCGCGTCCCGCTTCTCCCGCCCCTGCGCCCGGCACCGGCGAGGCCGCGCCCCGAGGGCGGTGCCCGGTGTTGGGCCCCTCACTACAAGAAGGACAGTGGGGGGCTGGAGCGTGTCCAGAGCAGGGCGGCGAGGCTGGGGAGGGGTCTGGAGAACAAGTCTTGTGAGGAGCAGCTGAGGGAGCTGGGGCTGTTTGGTCTGGAGAAGAGGAGGCTGAGGGGAGACCTTACAGCTCTATAACTACCTGAAAGGAGGTTTTGGTGAGGGGGGTGTTGGTCTCTTCTCCCAAGTGACTAGTGATAGGATGAGAGGCAATGGCCTCAAGTTGCATCAGGGGAGGTTTAGATTGGATATTAGGAAAAAATTCTTTACTGAAAGAGTGGTCAGGCATTGGAACAGGCTGCACAGGGAAGTGGTGGAGTCCCCATCCCTGGAGGTGTTCAAAAAACGCGTAGATGTGGCACTCTGTGATATGGTTTAGCAGGCATGGTGGTGTTGGTTTGACAGTTGGACTTGATGATCTTAGGGGTCTTTCCCAATCTTAATGATTCTATAATTCAATTCTGTGTGCAGGAACAGTGTGTACAGGTTTGGCAGGGGGGTGCGCAGAGCAACTCCGTTTGCTCTCTGGTGATTGTGCCTTAGTAACCAAGTGATGCAGTATCTGTCAGCTAACGCTTCTCTTCGCCTTAGCCTGCTGACCAGTTTTCTTACTGCTTTCCCAGATTATCGCACGTTCAGCACATTCCACTTCTTGAATCATGGAGGCAGAACAGATTATGGAGGGACAGCCGCAGGTATTGCAAGAAATGTTTTCCATGCGTTGTGCTGCACGCATAAAAAGAGCATTTCCACTTTGCTCACCGTGTGTCATTTTACAGGTTCCAGAAAATCCCCACTCTGAATATGGTCTCACTGAAAATGTAGAGGTAACAAAGATTTTGTTTCTGTGAAGTACTGTGGAAGTCACACTCCTGATCAAAGGCAAAAATGGTTTGAGTCTTGAGTTTAACTTCAGCAAATGTAGCATTCCCCAAAAAGTTAGATGGAAACTGAACCAACAAGTACCAGTCCCTTGCATAACTGGCTGTTAATTAATGTATTTTCTGTTGCGTTGCTTCCGTTATACTAAATGGTGCTGAAGTAAATAATGAACCCTTTAACGAGGTGGGGTGTTTTGGAAGTATGCTATATTCCATTAATATATTATGCCACAAAAAGCCAGCCAGACTTTATTACAGGGAGGGAAATAGGAGGAGTTGATGGGATTTCTATCAAAGTATCAAAAGGCAGGGATTCCTTTCATATTCTGGTAAATAGAAATACTGGATTGGAATAATCCAAGCTATCTTTAATTATGCAGAGGAAGAGCGGACAGAATCCATTCTCTCCACTGTTGGTAACAGCCTGGGTTAGAATAATAACCCTATGACATTTGTTTACTCTTCCTCTTTAAAGAAGAGCCTTCAGTCTTCCTCCGTTATAAGCTCCTACTCTATGCCAGGCTTTTGCAGAAACTTTTCATAAACATCCTTTGTGACTCATCTCCCTGATAACTGCTTGCCCGTATGGCTCAGTGTCCACTACGGAACTGGAAGACGTTGGATACTTTGGTCCCGTATCAGTAGATTTGTGTATGTTGTGTCGAATACATTTGGTTTCCTGACAGTGGCATGGCATCCTTCTTTAACTACAGTTAATGGTGTTAGGTGATTTGGCACTTTTTGACCAAAAGGCACCTGGAAGCATTTTGCCTATCTTAAGTTATCCATCTGTACTTTATAATAGAGCACGGTCTTAAAATACTTGACTTTAACAGAGTCCCCTTTGTCAGACTTCGCTGGAATTTCTAGCCCTTTTAGCATTTCGTGTTAGAAGCACGTGCATACAGGAACCATTTAATTGGGGCCACTCTTGTGAGTAGTCGTTCTTGTCTCAATGGTGTAGAATTTAAATCTGAATGCAAAAGCGGAACTAACAATGACAGAGATTGGGTGTCTTCTGTTATAGAAAACTTATGACTTCCTAACGTTGTCCCCCCCAAAAACATAAGAGTTTAACAGATGGGTCCTCTGCACCAGATTATTGTTCAAGGAAAATTACGTGCTTCAATTTTTTTACAAGATGTAAAGAAGTTATTGCCAGTGAATTGCAGAGAAATGGGTACTTTGTTTGCACTCACACTTCAAAGTAGATGTGGGTGCTGTTACCAATGTTACTCACTTTTGGATTTTTCCTACATCAGAGGATAGTAGAAAATGAGAAAATAAATGCAGAGAAAACATCAAAGCAGAAGGTGGATCTTCAGTCGTTACCCACACGTGCCTACTTGGATCAGACAGTTGTACCTATCTTGCTACAGGGACTTGCTGTTCTTGCAAAAGAGAGGTAAGATGCTTCAGCGTTCCTTCTGTTCTTAGCAAAAGCTTAGGTCTCAGCCTTGGCTAGTATGTCACCTTTTCAGACCTCGCACACCAGACGTAGCTTTGCTAGTTGTAAGAACGTCTTTACAACAGGTTTGTGAACCTATGAACTACCATGATTGCCTATGCAGGATGTGTTCCTCTCTTAGGTGCATGTGGTGTGATAGGAGTTGTTTGTTGAATTTGTGATCTTCCAATGAGGTATGCTATTGCAAAGGTTTTGGAGGGAAAAATATATTTTTTTAATTAAATTTATCACATAATTCACCTTATAGAAGCAAGGCAAGAAGTTATTCTAGGTTTGAACAAGATTTTTATAGTGTGGAATTGTAGAATTCTGCTTGCCATTTAAAAGAAAGACAGACAGACAAATTGGGCCTGACATGCATCTTTGTCTTAGATTAAAACACTTTCTGAAGGATGAGGCTGACCCTGCACTGTCAACACAGTATGAAGCAAACAGATGGTTTATCCTTTGAGTAAAGGTTGTGTTGTCAAGGGGCCCCAAATCCTTATCAGTCAATGTAGAAGGGTATTCTTCAGTAATAGCAAACAGTTGTTCATCTTATCCAAATTCATAGAATCATGGAATGGTTTGGGTTGGAAGTGACCTTAAAGATCATCTCCATGGGCAGGGACACCTTCCACCAGACCACGTTGCTCAAAGCCCTGTCCAGCCTGGCCTTGAACACTGCCAGGGAGGGGGCAGTCACAGCTTCTCTGGGCAACCTGTGCCAGTGCCTCACCACCCTCATGGTGAAGAATTTCTTCCTTATATCTAATGTAAATCTACCCTCTTTCACTTTAAAGCCATTACCAAATTAACTTCTCGCCTTTTGGCATATCCGAACTATTGGCGAGTCATACGGCCTGTAACCATTTCTCAGTTTTGCTGAAATAACATTATCCCAAGTGGTATGGATGACCGTAATTACATCGCAGTACCTACAGCCAGAACAACCATCAGCAGTGTCTTAACCTCAAAAGGAGCGGTGAATTTGGACTGCATTGTACAGACAGCTAAATAGGTCTAAGAGCACCCAGGAAGGTAGACCCTGTGCGTGTGCCTGAGCGGTGTGCAGGTCTTCAGTGGCCATCTGTGGGAGTTCTGCTGCAGACTGATTGTAAAACTCTGCCTGAGGTGGATACCCCACACTTACAGACTGGATACTTGTCTTACAGACAAACTGGGGTGGTTTTTTTTCTTTCTTTCTTTCTTTTTTTTTTTTTTTTTTCAATCTTTCTTCACTGTGGAAGGAGCTGTTCTTTATGGGGACTCGTTACAGGACTGGAATTGGAACATTGATAGGAGAGGCTGGGGAACATATAGGAAAAAACCATAACAGTATCAAACTGCCACGGTCAAACTGGCTATTCAGCTGAACATATTAAAACCTCAGGGGGGAAAAAGCTGAACTGCCAGCTCTGCTGTATAATCTGCTTAAAATTGAACTGGAAAGTAACTAATGGATGCTAATTTCTTTTTCTAAGGAATATAGAGATGTTCAGGGAACAACCCAGTACATCTGATGACTATGCCTGGAATTCAGCAGAAATTATTATCATCCAGGATAGTGAGCATTTGGATAAATGACATACTTGGGAGGAGTTAACACCACTTTTGTCAGGGCTTGCAAGTCTCTTGGAGTTCACTGAAGGAGTCAGCGAGCACACATAAACAGGAATCCAGATGGTAGGGCCTGTTTAAATTTCCAGAAGGTTTGTGGCACAACCCTTCACTAAAGGCTTTTAAAGACAGTCGGTTGCTGTGGGATGAAAGGAAAAGCCTTTCTATGGATGAGGAACTGATTGGAAGATATAGACAAAGTAGAAGTAAATGGTGAATTTTCACGGTGAAATGAGTTCAGCACTGGAATCCTGGAAAGGATGGTTGATAACAATTTGAAGCAGTGGCTGACAAAATTTGTTAATGATAGTGAGTTTTACGGAATAGGCTGGGGGTTTTTTTGTGCATTGTTTTCTGTTTGGGTTTTTTTAAAGTTGATCGATTGTAAATAATTGCCCAGAAACTTCATAAACTTGACATGAACCTATGGAAGACTGCTATGAAAAATTGAAACTATGACAAAAAGTGAAAGATTGTATATGAATAAACAGAAAATTATGCATCTGGGAGGGTAATAAATACCCTAATGATAGTGACAAAATGATAGATTCTGAGTTTACGATTACCCTTGTGAAAAAATACCTTTAAACTGTTACATGTATTTGTCAGTGCATGGCTCAATCAAAAATAAATTCTGAATGGCAGGACTTAGAAACTAAAGGGGTAAAAACAAGCATGATGTCACTATTTAAATTTATGATGTTCTTGTATTTTTAATATGGTGTTTGATGCCAATTCCCCTATATTCTGACAGAATGTGAAAAACTAAGAAGAGTGACAAGGTGGTCAGAAGTACAGAATGCTGTCGGTATAGGGAGTGACTGAATAGATGATACCTGGAAAAGAGACTTCTGTGAGAGAATAGATTAGGAGTCTGTTAAGTCACGAGTAGCAGCGATGATGAATTGGGCTGGACTGTTTATCATCTCTTCTGAGACAGTAACCAAATTAAGCAAAGCAGGTAGCAAATTCATAATGAACAAAAGGAGCTGATCCTTCACAGGTCACAGAATTAAGCTATATAATTTTTTGCCTTAGGTTGAGGACATCAACGTTTTTTGGGGGCTCAAGGGGCAGCTGTTCAAAGTTGTAGAGGAATGCACCCATGACTATTACAGGTGGTAGCTCAGAAAGCTGGTGTATGCTTGGGAGCCAAAAGGATGGTCCAGAGAACTATCTCTGTGCACTTCTTCCCATGTTTTTGTGCACTTTGTAAGCGTAATTGCTCACTGCCAGACCTTTGGTCTGACCCAGCGTGGAGTAGGTAAGTTTGTCATTTATTCTGCAGACAGAATCCAGGTTAGCAGGATTCATGCACTGTAGCTGGAGGAGCTTTTTTAAAAAAAAACTTAAGGACTAAGGCCAGTGATTATTGTTGACTACTTGCAAGTTACAGCACTTCTCAGACTTGGAAGTTTTTGTTGATGCTTTGTTGTGTTCATTTCAGTTGTCAGAAAACTGTGAAAACAGCTCTAATGCATAAAGCTACACAATAACCATTTGAAGAAAATGAGGCAAGAAAGCACTGACAGATTAACTTTTACTTTATATAGCGTGAGTTAAAGGAGTAGGCAAGTGCATGTAACTTCCAGTGATGTACATACAGTATTTACGCTTACAGAGTATACCCCAGTTCTAGGTATGTGACTGGTCTAGCATTTTAGTACCATTGAAGCAACAGTGACTAAGGCTCCTGATTAAAAACTGTCTCATCAGACATAAACTGGAAATTTACAGGGTAACTCTAGGTAGTTGGTCATCCCTAAATCAATGCTTGTAAGTGTTTGGGAGGAGTTAGGTTGCTTTTATGGGAAGGTGATCGGTTCTTCAGCTATCTAATTTCATAAAAATAATTGCTTTTGATTTACTTTTTTTCTTTACAGACCGCCAAATCCCATTGAATTTCTAGCAGCATATCTTTTAAAAAACAAGTCACAGTTTGAGGACCGAAATTAACTCCATAAAAATGAGGACAATTTGGCTGCTAGACCGAAATGCTCATTTGCTGCAGTTTGTTTTCTGCTGTAAAAATCCTTTGGAACCATGATGCTGTCTTTCTTAATCGCACAATTTGCTTTACCTTTTGAGTTATTTAATAAAGAACACTTTACATTTCATTTGTTCACTTGTTTTAAACTAGCTATTAAGAGACTTTCAAAATAAAGTAGTGAAACTGCACTGTTGGATGAAAGTCTGAATAATTCCATGGGGCTGCATCACCTGAATGCACGAAACAGAGGAACAATTTATTATGGGAATCACATGAGTGATAATGTATGTAACTTAATTTGACTTTATATAGCACCCTCCTCAGGCAACATGCCTAAACAGAAAGCAAGCAAATTAAGAACAGTTAGAATTTATTTTGAGGCAGTATTAGGTAGAGATGACTTGCTTCGGAACACCAGGAAATGGGTTTAGTTAAAACCAACAATTAGATTCACCAAATGACTTGCAGCCAGTGTCCAGCGTTTGAGACACCCACATTAATGAGGTGTGCCATTCAGCATATGTCATGGATCTCCTGTGACTGCTGTGCTGGACTTCACTGAAATAGAATGAAGTTTGAAGGGACTTGCAAAGGTTCTGTAATTCAGTTCTCTGTATTGCTATTCCTGGTTGGAGTGTTCTTCTCTGTCAAAGATAGAATCATAGAATATATCGAGTTGGAAGGGACCCATAAGGATCACTGCATCCAACTCCCTGCTCCTCGCAGGACTACCTAGAACTAAACCATATGACTAAGAGTGTCATCCAGATGCTCCTTGAACTCTGACAGGTTTGAGCCCATCACCACTTCCCTGGGGACCCTGCTCCAGTGACTGACCACCCTCTCAGCGCAGAACCTTTTCCTAATTTCCAAGACAATCCTCATCCACCCAGTAAAATACCAAGTACTCTGATTTTTTTTTTTTTTTTCCCTCTTGGATTTACTAATACCTCTGTTTTGTTGTTGTTTTTCCCCTTCTTAACATCTTTTTTTGACCCCTTGTTTATTTTTCCTGTAATCTCAGTAGGGGTAAAGGCCACAGACCTCAGGGTACAATATAAGAAGCTGCAACAGAAGACTGGGGATCAGAAGAAAAAGCTAGAATTACAACAGTAAACAGTTATGTTGTGAAAAAATGCTAGCAAAGCTCTGAAAATATGATAGCTGGGGAATTGGCTCACCAGGTTATTGGCAGTGGGTACAGGGACTAGACACAGCCCTCAGAATTCCTATTTTTGTTTTCTGACACTTGTAACAAGGAGCATCATCAGTGTTGTTCACTAGCACTGGATACTGGAATCCAGGTAAAGCATAGCCCAGTTTTTAATACACCGGGAGAATTACCATAATTTGTTTGACAGTCACAGAAGTGGTAAACTTGGCTTCCAACAGTTGCTTAATTAATCAAAATCCTACATTATTATTCAGATAAACTTCAGTTATTACCATCTTACCATTCCCGTCTTCATTCTGTGTTTCTAAGCTAATTGCTTTAACGTAGCAAGCAGTTAAAACCTTGTAAGTTAAATTATTTGCTGCAAAGATTGGAGTTTTTTTTCTGTGTGACACTAAAGGCTTTTGTAATTCTGCACAAACTCACAAAAAAAAAGAGACTTAGGACTCTCGTTTGACTTGTTCCTGCGATGACTTAAAGATCTACACTGTATTTGCAGTATATTAGGTGGCCCACTGCACAAATAGTATTTTCCCTTAGTTCTCCGACATCTAGATGACTTGCCTGTGGTAATCTGAAGATTTCTTTGGTTTAATTTGTTTTAACATAACTTCTCTTCTTTAATAGCTGAGATGCATGGGCTGGAATGAGATCTGTCTGTTACTCCTAGTAGGAAGGCTCTCAATATTTTACATATTTCTTAATATGCTAAGAGGGAAACATTGAATTAGTGCAGTCCAAGAGCAGTAATATTGGGGAACAAAAAAAGAATGAAAGAAACCTGCAAACCCAAGCCTACAAAGCTCTATTTTGGAAAACATAGAAGAATTGTGGAATGAGATTACTAATTCTACTGCATTGTGGCAAACACAGTCCATCAAGCACTGACACTTAAAAAAGACACTGAAAGGATTTTAACAACAGCGTTTTGACTTTCTGGAATGAATAATAACATTTAAGTGAAGATAACGAGACACCATAAAGACTTGGTACTGCTATTTTTATTGCCAAAGTGGCATTCCAAGGTTTCATCCATAGGTGACAACGTCTCAAAATTGTAACACTTGTTAAATGGGGGGGGATTAAAAAAAAATCTATGCTGATCCCCGATTTCTATGTTGAGAATTTGTGCAAGACCATACAAAAATAAGCAGTTCAACTATTAATCTCCCTAGACAGAGCCATTTTCTTATAGTATATCGCCATGCCTGAATTCAGAATACAATCAGATTTCTCAGCTTACAGTAACACCTGTCAAGCAGCTGCACAAAACTTGTAAATGCTCTTGGCTTTCCGCACACCTCTTGCATCAACCTCGAATCTCAGAGCATCGGTACCAGTCTTAAGGTGAGCTCTCCCTGCCAGCAGCATGCCACCTACTCAGCTGTTGGAGCCGCTGTGCGGTACGAGGTGGCACCTGCTGTTGTCTTCCCAACTCAGCTAGTTCATGAGAATGAAAAAGCCACGATCACAAGGTGATGATGTTAGAAGATTTACTACAGCAGCTTTTCTGGGCAGCTTCCTCCAAGAAGATAAGTTGAAATGTTACTAGCAGCACCGAACTCACCAGCTCTAAGAAATGTTACTGATTCTTGCAAAGGTATGACAAATCAACAAGAAAAGTGTAAGTTAGGCAAGTAATGATAAAGTTCAAATTTTCAAAACATTTACTTGTTTGAAACTCTCCCTGCTACAAAACGACAACAATTCCATGAAGAGACCTGACAGATGCTTGCTATCACAATTTAATCCAGAAAGAAAGAAGTACTATTTTTCCACAGGAAACACCGGTTCTGGTGGCTTGAGGATAAATGTATTTAATTTTGAAGTACAAATTAAAACCCAAATGATTTTACATTTATAAAAACCAAGGAACTCATCAATAAAATGGACTATAGATGTAAGGGGCTACAAGTTATTAATAGATGTAGAATAAAAGCTTAGAGAAATAACTGAAAATGGCAACTTCAGATGTATGACAGGCCACTGCTAAGTAGCTGAAAGCCATTATCTCTTAATTCTTGAAGAACTGTTTTTCCGTTTTCTCCACACTACCTACGTAACTGAGTCGGTATATGCTCTGAAGGGCAGTTTTTAGAATTAAGCAGAAAGTAAACCCAAGATGACTTATTTTGGATCCAATATCCAGAAGTTACTATTCAGTAACTGTGAAAGAAATATATATGACTCGTGCAGTATTCTGAAGTCTGCCTTTTTAAATGCTTCCACCGAGAACAATACATTTTACCTTGAAGGTGACAGTGACAGACGAAAGTATGTCCCACTAAAAGCAATTCCGATCAAAAGGTTCTACATCCTCACATTCTGAAGCCTGTTGCCACCTAAAAATACAGTTTGACTTGCCAAATCTTTTTTTTTCTATCTCCGATTTATTAAGGACTTTCTCCAAAATCAGTACAGGTCTCTGACCTATCCATTTTCTCAAGTGCTGTCGCTATTGTAAATGCAGTCTGATCAAAGGAACCTCTCTCTCCCCGTCAGACTTTCTAGAAATAAAACACCTGCTTTCAAACAAAGGAAAAACCTGAAAAATTCTGAAAGATACAGGCAGTTGAAACCAGTAGGTTGGAAAGGCAACACATGAGAAGAATCCCTATGCCTACCATGCTTGATAGAATACAAGTTTTGATTTATTCTTATCATTGTACTAATTACATAACAAATTATTCTTAGCCAAGCCTTAGCTTGTGTTCCCTATTCTATTTCATAGTCGGGATTCATTTTAAGAGCGACTACATAGCCTAGATCACAGAAGTACAGAATGCCAGCTGTTACAGAAAGAGGCATTTTACCAGGATGAAAAAAGTATCAGCACCGCTTCTGCTTATGTTCCCTGTTCAAAACACAGTTCTAAGTGAGAACTTAAAATGTAAATGCTGTGTGTTTACAGCAGTGTTAGTGCAACACTGACTAGGAACGTGTCATACTCTTCTTCCCAATGTGCTTTTATCTCTGTTCTCAAAGTTTGCTTTGCAGTTGTGCATCATCAACCAGTTTTCTGAGAGGAGCTTAAATTGATAAAAGGCTGCTGGATGGTTAAGAAGTATCTCCTGGAGAGCATATGGTGGCCTTTTTTCTCTGGTGTACACCAAGGTATTTACAAGATGGATAACTACCCATTGATACCATCTCAAATCCTATTATGTTATGCAGAAAATGGAGATGCTTCTCTTGTGAGGACAATGAAGTTTGGAGGGGCCTGCTTTTAACAGTAGAAGGAAGGACTGTTAGCAACAGCAGGTTCCTCAGATGCAGAATGGCAGTTTGTAAAGGCAAAAAACTAGAATAACAGTGGCAGTGAACAGCTTCCTGAGAAGGGAGGAGACAGGAAGTGGAAAATACGAAAAGCATGATAGGAAAGAAGGTAAAATAAACCATGTGCAAGAGAACAACAAGAGCAAAAACCAAGAAAGGAACAGACCTCGAAAGCCGCACCAGCTGAAGACATGTGCCACCCAAGCCAGGCACAGGCTGTTACTCAAGGAAAACGCTGCATGCTAAGGGCTCACTAACTGGCAAGTCACTCTTGCCACAATCTGCCTCCATGCTTTCCTTCCAGGTAAGGAACAAACTTCTGGCAGACATACGCATATAGCAGTGGTCTGTGCCTCAAGGGTATGCCGACCTGGGGGACCTGCGGCACATTGTGTCAGCCTCCCCCGCACCTCAGGGAAGAATTACTGAAATAGCTCTGAACCTATTACTTCTCCCCGTACAAACAGCGCTCAGAAGAATTACAGACAAAGCAGGAGGATCTCCCAACCGCACCCATGCTTCACGGTATTCACTGAAAGCTGAGCCCGGTTTCTCACTGTGGCTAGAACACTTCCCATACCTCCATCTCCTGAGCACCAGGAAGCCCAGCACCATAATCTTCTATAACTGAAGAGCTGCCTGCTTTTCTGTTTCTGCCTCTCTCGTTTACGTTACGTAGTACTGAGGGAGCCTGTCACCAGCCCTTAAACAAAGAAACAATCCATGATCAGGAGGTGATAGAAGTTTAAAAAGAGGAACCCACAAATCACTAAACACTGCTTAGTGGTATTATGTCTGCCTGTGATGGGGAACAAAGGAAAAAATCCTACTGTCACCCTTGCCAGTGGAAACAGCAGAAATTCCTCCTGCAGTAGCAGGGATGACAAGCTTTGGCAGAACAGGCAGAAACTGAGGAGGATGTCCTCCAGCTTCACTGGGCTCTGGATTGAGAGTGCAAGCGGATAACAGAGCACAGAGATTCACTGGAAAACAGGCTGTCATGGTGTTTGTGGCACATGCCACGATCTAAGGATGAGCAAAAAAGCCCCTGCTTTCTATGACTTGCTAACGCTGAGCTGCAGTTGTTCCTCTGCATCTGTATGGATACTGTGCTCACATTACACAAATTAAAAACTTCTAATCTACACCTAATCCAGGTGAGAAAAAACTACACACAAGGAACGAAAGGTTGATGAGGAAAGCAAGGGAGAAGGAAACTTAAAAAAGGAAGCACAAGGAGAAAAGGGATCCAGCCCAAGAGGTATGCGGCTACAACAAAAGAAGAAATGTATTTAAGATTTTTTAAAAGGCAAGCTGAAGAGGAAAAAAGCACTACACAAAGAAAGGTAGCAAACCCAGAAGAAAATACTTATAAAATGTTTTTACTTATTAAAGCATCTAGATTACCACTTGGAAGTTCTTATATTTTCATTGGAGGGGAAGTGCGTAGAGGAGAAGAAAGCTCTTCCTCCAAATAGTAGAAAGGAATGCCAGATAATTAAAAATTATTTTAACCTCCAGTTCCCCTAAGATGTTCCTCCTAGCAGCCTCCTCTAACTGTTCTTGGAGGACTGTGGGACAATGGTGCGTGAAAAACTTGAACTATATGCTGGCATGACCTTTTTTATAAGTATGTAATCACAACACATATTGTTTTCCCACAGGGTAAAATTTATCCTCTCCTGCATTTAGTTAACTTTATTGAGGGAATAGTAGTCAGTTCAGCAACTATTCCCAGCACTGAAGTTTTATGTAAAAGATTTGAGAGTTATAAATGGGTATCACAACTGCCAATACAGTTTTATGTTAAAGCAGTCAGGGAGGATGGTTCTTCTACAATCCACATTAACCTTTTTCAACACACTATTTGTAAAATAACAACGGAATACTGTAAGGACAGATAGAGCAGCAAAGGCTAAATCAAATGTTAGACATTTGCTGGGATGGTCAGGCCCCATTTCTTCATGACAACTTATTGCCAGTATTATTAACTGCAGCCCCTGGGCTGCACTGGGAGGCCAGTGCCATGGACGCAGAAGAGGATTCTCGCTGACAAAAGCGACGTCAGCCATGTCTCTGTAGCACGAGCCTTTCTGATCTTCCAGGCATACCGCAAACAATGCCTTTCTCATCTCCCGTTTCCCCTGTTTTACTGTTAAAAACCAAAAAACCCCTCTGTATTTTGCACGTTTTATAGCTGGCCGGAGGACTTTTCAAAGCATAAAAGGGTAGCGGGGGAGACAGAGCACGCGTTTCCTGACCTGGGCCGCACGTTTCCCCCCTCACAAAGCTGCAGCCCCCCTCTCTGCTGCCTGCACCTCACACGTCAGGGGCTACCCCCTCCCCTTTGTACTGGCCATACTCCCCTTCCCAGGTCTCCTTATTAGCTGTTCCGAGCTACGCTTGACGTCTCCATGGCAGCAGCCCATTCACCACGCTCATAAAAACCCTGACGGGGTGGGGAAGGACGAAGCCGAGAACTGGAGGCTTCCACGGAGATGCCCCCCCACCCGGTTCTCTCAGCCTGGAACCGCCGCCCTCGGGGAACGGCGCTCCGCACCCCGAGCCCCCGGGGCCCGAGCGGACGCACCGGGGAAGGTGGGGGGTGGGGAGCAGCGGCAGCACCGCGGTCTCCTCACAGCAAGGGGGCAACCCCCGGCACCGCAAAGCGCCGTTCCGCTTCCCGGCAGGCCGCCGGCCCCCCCACCCCCG
>Ga0065711_1045760_pt1 | contig 13280 bp, 8 predicted proteins | sample Hoacrofraction12_FD_59098 | JGI IMG/M metagenome (GOLD analysis project Ga0065711, IMG submission 59098) | Hoatzin crop microbial communities from Cojedes, Venezuela - Epithelial fraction 12 v2 (version 2) | ecosystem: Host-associated > Birds > Digestive system > Esophagus > Crop | place...
CATTTTTTCCAAGAGCTGCTGCTTGGTTTTTTTGGTTTTTCCCAGCATGACGGTAATGTCACAAAAGGTGGCTTTTTTTAAAAAAAAAAAAAAAAAAAACAAAAAAACCCAGCATGATAAAATGTTCAGAGTTTTGCAGCAGACATACAACAAGAATAAATTTCCAAACTTACAATATTACTGTTCCATATTGGAATGGAAAAACGATTGCTCCAACAGACACCTACAGTCTTATTAGACTGACCTCACCAGTATGTGAGATTCAGGACACACTTTAAGAGAATATTTTAAAACACTGACATGACTGGAAAATGAGGTCAAATGGAACACAGACCGCACAAAGATGTACTGCACCAGATTAAGTGGGTATCTTTCATAAGACAAATGGTATTCAAATCAAAGGACATCAAATAGATCTACTCTTTCTAGATTCCAAAAAAGTCTTTAATATTATATCACATAGTATACTGCTAGCTATCCTGGATTTCATATACAAATGTAGTTAGGAGGAGGGAAGTTTGGCTAAACAGGAGGTAACTAGCGGTACCATTGAAGGAGGAAACAGGACTCCCTAAATGGTTAGTTATGAGGCACATTTTTACAATGTTAACACTAAGTGAACGATGGAGCTCAATGAGTTAAAGCTGGGAACATTGTCAGAAAACATGCAAAGTGTTTGAGATACCTGTCAAATTTGGTATCTCAATAATAGGTACAATAGAAATGGGAGTGAGTTAAGAAAATGTAAACCCATGCACTTTGGAAATAATAACAAGAACCATCTCATTAGTTAAAACCAGAGGAGGATTAAAACTTAGATGCAATAGGCAATCACAGTAGGAATATGAACCTTCCACACCAGTTGATGCAGTGTCGGAAAATTCCCCATAATATTGAACAAGCAGAGTGTGGATTGTTGTTGTTTAAGAAAGATGAATTCAAGTAAGGATAGACTGAAAGATTTTTAGAATTCTGCGAAAACAGTCCACTATCTTACACGGTGAAATAAAATTTTGGTTGTTCAACCTGATGAAATAAAGACTAGAAAGGTTGTAATTGCCATCTAGAATTTTATCAAAGGGATTAAGAGGCAGAAAAAAAACCAAAAAGAAAGAGCTGTTTATAAAGTACTGGTTATAGTTATAACAAGAGGAAATAGGTGAAAATTGCAACGAAAAAGTTTGGCCTATGAATTCATGAAGATTTACAATCATTGTGCAGAGGCAGGGATGGAGTGATTCAATCCATTTAGGAACCAATCAGTTCATTTTATTCATAGTGGTTGAATGAAAACATTAAGACTTGTTATGATGAAGTCAATAAACTGCTCTTAACTTACACTAACCAAATACCTAATCATCATACTGTAAGAAACAGAGATTAATATATATAATTGCAGAACATCAAGCTGCTTTTTCAGAGTAAACCATTCACGTTTGTTCTCTGTGTTCCTGACTAAAATCTCTTCTCACATTCTGTCTTAGTGTTGTCTATCCTCTTTATTTTTAGCCTTTTATTATTTCCATCTATGTTTACATGGAAAATCTGAAGATTTTCTGTCTTGCATGATGGGTGAAAACCAAACAATTTTCATTATGAGGCATAATCCCGCAAAGCCGTAAATGGAAATCAAAAGAGCTAAACATATCTAATAACAAAACAGCAATTCCCCAAGCTCTTTGTGCTGACTTAATTCTTTCCCCATCAGAAATCACTGGAGGACGACTTCCTCGAAACCAAGCTAAGCCACAGCAAGCACTTCTATTATAAGACTTTGCACTGAACACTTAACACTGAGGTGTTTATTCTTTCCGGTTTTATCCCATGGCACTCGTGCATTGTTTCTTGTTTGTTTACTTGTTGTTTTCCTTGTTAAGGTTAGGTTTTTTAACAGCAACTATTTTTCTACACCTGAAGATGTGCTTTCTTTACTTAGAACTCAATGGTTGACATTCTATTAACCCTGCTACTGTTTCTCAGATGTTTCAGAAAAACTCAGATGCTGTCTTCAGCACAAAAAATGCAGCTGCTGTCAGCTTTTTCCAATAACACTGGCATCAGCTGCACAGTTATCACGACAGTGTTTCCTGGAAATTGCAGGTATTACTTCACTGTCTGTCCTACAAACATACACAGTACATTCTTCTAACAAATACTATGATACTATGCTACTTTACAGATACGTTATCTTTAAGGGATAACGATTTCATTTTCTCCAGTCATCTCTATATAAGACTAATAACTACTTTTTCTTTTTTTCCGGCTGGTCAGTCTTCATTTTTGAAGTTAGAAAGCATAACAATAGTCTTTAACAATGTGCTACACTTCTTAACCTCTTCCGCCTGGGAGGTATGCCAGTGCTACCAAAGAACAGAAACTATTCTGAAGTCAGATAACACCAAAGTGAAGGAATAAATCAATGAGTATTTCTGCATTGGATTGTATCACCAAGTACTTGGATTTTCTTTTTTTTAGCAACTGTTTACATTAATAATCAGTCACAGTCTTAAGAAAAGAGTAACAATGACGTAGGTATCTCCCAGAGTGGTACATGCCCTGTGGCACGATTCAGTCATAGCAATGACTCATTTTATGGCTTCTTCCAGTCACAAGAGGTGTGAAAACAATGACCACACTCACTTAATGTAAAAGTATTCCCTCTCCTCAGTCTAATTTAAACAACTACCCTAAACAAATGAAACTTGATAAGTATCAGTACTGATGGAAAGCGAAATTCCTGAAGCAACTAAAGAAGCATACTGTACTAAAAAAGCATTCAGCACTAAAAAAAGCGGGTCCTCTGCCTCGTCTGTAATGAGTACGAGCAGTGTGTTTTGGCACTGAACTGGAGGACGGCACAGCCAGAGGACTTCTGTGTAACTGTCAAAGAAGTGATAGCGCTAGCCCAGCCTAACAAATATTTCCAGTATTCTGTTCTTATGGTTAATTGACTTGGTTTGTGCCTTAAGAACTCTCCTGATTCAGAGACTTCATATAAATTTTGTGCAAGAGCCTTGAAATTGCATTTGGACATGAAAACAGTAATTAGGAATGGAAGATGAGCATTTGCCATGATGGTCAATTTAACAGGCAAAAATAAAAGCCAGAAATGGATACCTCGATTTATACTAGCCACGCTAACAGTCTTGCAGAGCGTACATGATGGAATTTAAGACAGACCAGCACCTATGCTTTGCTTCAATCAACACCTATAGTTTTAGTTCCTTAGAACCATGGACCATAGAGTCCAATTTTTGGTGCATGCAAGATAACTCTACTAAGGTGTAAAACATATGAGAGAAAGTGACTATAGAGATTTTAGGACAGCTGGAGTCTAATCTACGGTTTCTTTCAAAGTTAGTGTTACATGGCATGAAATAAACCAAATGTTTCATGTGGTGGAGTGCAGTAAATTCAAAGTGGTTGCATCTTTCCTTATTTATGAGCTCTCTCTGAGCTAGTAACATGCTATTAGTTAATTCTACAGTCAGTCATTATCCAAGACAGTACCTCATGTGAGGACAGCATTCATATATTATTTACATATTTATGAGCCATTAATAGAAACGACTGCACAAATACTATCCTGCACCTGTTGGTGGACGTGCAAGAAAGCGTCACATCAACAAGAAGGTGACTGAAGATTCAAAGCATTAGAAAATGTTTGCCTTAGAGCAGGGAGAGGAGTGAGGCTTAAGAACTTCTCCTCACTGGTAGGTTAAAAGACAGCTGTGTACTTCTGGGTTGCTTAAGCATCTGTGTAAGAGCTTAAGCAACATCTTCCAAGCAAAGGAAAAAAAAAACAAACAAAAAGACATTGACTACTGGTCCCAAACCTCACTTTCATACAATGCCTTAACTACAATAGTAGGCTCCTTTATTACATAGGCTATTGTCCCTATTCCACAGTCTTTTGGGGTTCCTGTAAGTCTGTAAATAAGTCTTTCTTGAACAATGGCAATAGGGTCGACTAGGATACTATCATGCAATTCAGAACAAAATGGTAGACTAGAGTATTAGCATGGATAAACTGAAGCCTAAACAGGATTCACAGAGTTTATACATGTTGTATTTTTGGCAACACTACTCATGATTATGGAATTTCATTAATCAAGGTGCTAAGTCCTCACAGATACAAGAACTACATTGTTACTTCAGAAACAAGTTTCTTCCTTGGTTATTATCTGAAATTAAAATTCTGGAATTAAAATGTAACCGTGAAATGCTAATACTTCTTAAACAAAGACGTCCTCTCAAGGCTTATTTATGTTAGTCACTGTAAAAGTCATTCCCTGTTATCTGCAAGGGACAAAGAATATTTTGCTGATAACCACGCCAAAGAAAAAGAAAATCCTTCCTGTAAAAAGTTGCAAAGTACCACAGTAAAAACTTGCAAAGTACCACAGTATAGCAGTGTGGAATTCTCACATCCCAGAGGATTACCCTTGAACCACATTAGAAAGCTTTCTGATGACCGAGTTCAGCACTGCAGTCCACTGAAAATTAAATGTAATCTATCATCAATGTTTTTAAAAAATTAACCCCATATAGCTTTTTATAGGGGCTTTTAAAACAGTACACAAAGTGATAACAGCTGTAATGAAATAAACAGAAAAATTCTTCTACTCTCTCTTTTTAATCAGGCAGAGTTAAAAACCCCAGTATTTTCCAGAAATCTCACATCTTCACATATTTACACTTTAAGCCTCCTATATCCTTCTGGATTTTCAAAGTTTAACTTTTCTTTATGTAAAATACACTGAACAGTGCATAATTACTTCTCTGTATAGAATATTTTGCTTTATATCTACCTCTGTCAACATCTATGTTTGCACAAAACTGTGATTCCACTTATTTACATTAGAATTCACCATATTGCATTGAAAGAAACGGATTATTTTACTTTCTAGGTTTCCATTGTACTCTTCTGCTATTGCAGATTTATCTTCAAAGAAATATAGATAACATATCTCCTGTTTAGCTTCCCTGACCATTATTTCACAACTCCATTGGAGCCACTGTACCACAACCTCAGTTCTGCCAGGTCTCTTATAATAAAATACCAAAACACTAATATAGGTTAGCTACAGGTTTGGGTGGTACATATTAGCTGCAAGCTGTTTCTTCCTTGACTTCTTCCAGTATTTATCCCTTCTCCCACATGGTCACAGGCGCATAGAAAGTGAGCACCAAAGCAAGGCAAGATGACAAGATAATATGGTTCAATTTCTGCCTTATGCAGAGGAGGAAGAACTCGCCTACACAAAATTTCTTCTCCACAAACACCCAATCTAAACATGTTAAATATATGGTGGTATATACCATCATATTCTTCATAGACAGCAAGCTTCAGGTTAATACCTTAAATCTATTAATCTTGGCTTTCCTGAACAGAATTAAATTTGTGCAACACAAGGCTTTTACAATCCATGAAGAATTTACTTGCAGTCTAGGATGAACTGTATTTCATCAGTATCCTCACAGTTTATGTACCACTCTACGACTTCAAAATCGTCTTGCAACTCTATTGGAAGTGATGCTCTGTTCCCACAGCAGAGTGGCAAGTGCATGAGCGGCACACATTGCAGTTCCCAAGTAAGATTCAATACCTCAGTAGGAAAGACTATCCACTGAGGCAAAGCAGAAATACGGTCGCACTACTCTGTGATGGTGCAATGCAGTTACCAAGCTGACATTGACCATAATCCAGAGAGCTCAGGGTGGACAGAAAGCCTGCTGGAGCACAGTCAGCTCTAACAAAATACAGCAATCTGGCCTTGGAGCTGTCTGTGTTGGACACATTAACAGTGTGCAACTGTTGCAGATTATTTCCCTCCTTTTTAGAGCCTGCATTAATCAAAATTTTGTCAGTAATAAACACACAGACCCCATGTCCAAAGAGATGACATCTGGAACATCAGAGATTCTGTTTCAGGAGAGAGAGGCTCAAAAGAACACCTCATTAAAACACTGATTATTTTTTCCCTTGGTGTGGAGATCTATGCCCTGCACTAAAATCTTTATTGATGAATAGTCTGCCTCCTCATCACTTTTCTTCCCGCTTTTATCAGTTTGAATTTACAGCCTAGAACTCATTATTACATCATGCATCCAAAATTACTTGCAAAATCTAATACTACTGAGACATTGCCAGTTTGAATAACCCTGATTAATTAAACACATATTTCCTCAAGGACAAGAAAGGTAATCCTAATGCATGGAGAGAAACTAATTGAAGAGACAAGGAACTTGATAATGCATGAAAAAAATTAAAAGTTTTGAACTACTGAACAGAATGAGTGGCAAGGAAGGAATAAGATATTATTGAAAAACTCAGAACGATAATTGAACTATAAATAAACAAAAATGGAAGAGTAAAAAAGGCATAAAATTAGGTGATACTTCAGCAGGTTTTCCTTCTTTAATGTGTGGGACTGAAAAACGCTGTCATGATTCTCTGCTTGTTCAGGTATAGAGTTGCTGGAGGAATCAATCTTATTTGTATGAATGATCCTGATTTACAGGTGCATTTCTACTAGATTTCTGTTATGAAAAAATGTTTCAAAGAGTGAAATAAATCATTTCTCTGTCTTTCAAAAGCAACCTGGACAAAACGGACTTCCCAGTCTACCTCACTATTTATGCTATATAATTCAGGTTTTGTTTTGGTTTAGTGTATTAGGGGGGCTGGGGGAAAGCAGTAAGGTTAATGTCTCTTGAACTGTTACTAGTACAAGATTGTGTCATTTTCTATTTAAAGATAATCCTACAAGGTGATTCACTAGCAGATTTCTAAATTACTACATTTCCAGTTACTCAATCTTTAAAGCACGATTTGAAGACACATTTGAAAGTTGATTCTGGTTTCATCTGTACCAGTGCAAAACATAAGTAATTCAAGTTGCTTAAGATGACATTATACATTACTTTCTGTGTTAAAGATAAGACAAACTAGAATTATCACCTGCTTTTTTGTTGTGTTTTTTTGTTTCTTTATTGGTTTTTTAAAACTGTAAGTATAGCTGACTTGTCATTACGCTATCTTTCTATTGTTACTTCAGCTGCTATTAATTTTGGAGAATATAGGGAAAAGCACAGCATTAACAAACTGAATAAGGAAATATGTGAGATGATACATGGAGGAAAAAGAATATTTAAAGTTAAGAGGAGAAGGAAGTGAACTAACACACTATTACTGCAGTTTATCAATATCTCACTAAAAACAGAAATGTTATTTTGTACTGAAGACTAAGGTACTTCACCTTCAGTATAAATAATGATCAGGTCATTAAGAAAGGTATGAAAAATATAAATAATAATATTAAACATTATTGGGGATAAGCGAAAAAATATACATAGCTATTCTTAAAAAAATAGATATATATTATTTAGGAATTCAATAGCAACATCTTCATGTTTACTATTACCATCCAAAACTCACTAGAAATTGGGGAAAAAAAAGGATACATTGTTTCCTATAACATGTATTTTCACAAGGGCTAATTTAAAAAACAAAAAAACGAACACCACCACACCCTAATTGTTTTTCTCATCATTTCAGTATTACTAGCTTCTTTTGCTTTTTTTTTCCCTGCCAGAAAGCAGAAGATAAAAATGAACTTGAGCCATACTGATGCATTTAATTCCTCTGAAAGTGCATATCATCCTAGCATTGACGTCCACAAAGAAAACTCTGTGAAGCTAGCCAGCTAAAGTAGAGAAGTTAGAGAAATATATATGAGATTCACTGAAATATTTATGGATGTCTCAGTTAACAGTTAAAACATACACATTCTACACTGTGATTAACTGCAGTGGAAGTATTGATATTGTATTTCCAAGATGAGCTCACAGAAGTAATTTCAGAGAAACGCACGTATGAGGGGAGCTCACCTCATATCAGATGTATATACATGATGACATGTGGTCACGTATTCCTTATTACTCACATGTCAACATTCATAAATGCTGAATAAGATGGATTAATCCTATTTATGCTTTTAGTTTATAGTGTGCCTAGAATGGAGCTATCAGAATAAATTGGTTCATTTTGCGAATTTCTAGGTTAATTTGATGATGTAATGCCTTAAAATTCACAGTATTTCGTATTTTAAAAGTCTGTCTGCTGTCTGCAGCATTTATATGGAACAGGTAGTCTATCTGAACAGAAGTAGAAGGATACATTTCACATAACTGAGCTACCAGAAAATTTTAAAATGTAATATTTTTCACAGCTTAAGCATGGTCAAATTCAGTTTCTCTTGAGAGAAAAAAGTGATCAGGCAGGTTTTTTTCCAGTGTGAACGTACTATGATGTTAGGAACTGTAGAAAAGGTTTTTCTCCATGATTTTTGAAGTCAAAGATGACTTTTGACATTTAGCTTGTTTTGTCAGCTACGAAGTATACAGGTTTTAAACCCAGATAGGAAAACCCATTAGAACCGTGCTGAAGACAGTTTTAGTTCTGTTAACAAAGCCTTTGAACTTATGATTTATGACATGCTACTATCAAATAACAGAATACTATTCAAACTCTCGGAAAAGCAAAAAACTGAGTTTTGAAGTGATGTGGCTGATGCCTCTCTTCCACTACTGTGTGACCTGCAGAAGAGGGAAAAGGCACCTCAGTAATGGGACAGTGCAAATCAGACCTGGCTACAACTGCAGGAGGTGGCACAAAGATGGCATTGAATATGATGGTAGATTGGCACCTGGCAATGTAATGATACACTATCTGACTTCTTTTGTGTTTTGTTTTTGGAGTTACTGAGGAGACTTTTTTCAAAGGCAATAGAAATGCATCCTATCTTTATCAGGACATCTTCATTTTTCATCTCTGTGGGCCCAGCTCAGATGGATATATTCAGGACAAATAGCACTCTATGGTCCAAGGAGTCCTTCCAAAAAACATTTGTATCAGGACTCAGTACTGCTCATCATTAATAGGGTGATCCTTCAGAAAAAAATAAAGAGGAAGAAGAAACAAAAGGTGACCTCGTGAAAGGCTCTCTAAGGTAAACATAAGTATGTCAATCTTTACAATGGGACACCATATACGATTGTTACCTGGTGGGGGTTTTTTTCTAAAAACAGTATTTCACACGGATGTTAGCTTTCTGAATGGAATTCTTTTTCTGGCAGTTTTGAAGGCCATCTTGTGGCCATGGCATTTCATTGTTGTGCCTCACAGAATCACAGAATGGTAGGGGTTGGAAGGGACCTCTGTGGATCATCTGGTCCAACCCCCCTGCCAAAGCAGGGTCACCTAGAGCAGGCTGCACAGTTTGTTTTGACAGGTTTTTCTGACAAAGTTGCACAGTGTGTTTTGACAAAGTTGACAAAGGTGCACAGTTTGTTTTGACAAAGTTGACAAATTCTGATCTCACAGCTCTCAGCTGTATTAGTCAACACTAACACCATGGAATACATCAGCACAACTGGTTTCAAGTAAGATAAGCAGTCAAATTTTATAAAATAAAGTCCCACTCAAGCTGTACAGTCATTCTGCCTATATTAAAATTGAAAACAGGATTTTTTTTTTAACAGAAATAAAAGGAAGGCCTCAAAGCATAAGGAATTCCCACCAGTAACCAAATGCTGGCTCCCTCGCAAGGCAAGGTGACAATTCCAGCTCTTGCGCACCGATTAAAGTAGCCCAGCACTCAGGGTTAGTCAGGCATCAGAGTGTCTGATGAGGTGGTTTTCAATAAAGATAGTGAAATCTCTGATGGAACAGCCTTGTCATTTGCAACAGAATGCTATTATTGCCTCGAGGAAGGACCTGAAGGACTTCATCCAAATACTCAAGGTATCTTTTCCTGTATTGCATGCACAGTCCCACAGAAGCCAATGGCAATTTGGTAAAGGGGATGAGGGGAGGGACGGATGCTGAAAATAATAAAGAGAAAAGGAAAAAATGCTTTAAAAAGGACTGATATGGCATTAATAAATGCACACCAGAACACTTATAAAACAACAACGTAGTGTAATCATCCTTCTCCAGGCTTCCTGGCAAAAGATTTTGAGGGATTTTAGACATATATTAAGATGATGGTTCTTTTACAACAGACACACAAATGCACATTTGTAATGTGTGCAAGTAAAATAATATTTTTTACCATATTGTGACAGAGCTTTTTTCCCCCCAGATTCTTAGTTATAATTCACATTAAAATACTCATGTAATCTGATTATTTAGACCACTTTAAACCTTTTTAAGGTTCTAAATGGAACGGTATGTTGTTGAAGGTCCATGTTAAATCACCTTTAATGCCTCATTTTGTTTTATAAAAACTGATCTTGACAAGAAAGAAACTTCAGCTTATTCATTGTGGCTTATTTACTTTTTGGAAACAACAGGTGTTATAACTTCTTTCTGATGATGAGCCTCTCAGTCGCCAATTATTTTTCCATTGGCTAAAGAAAATCATATTATGAATCTTAAAAATACCAAACATTTCTGAAAGGACAATCCAATATTACACATGCTGGCCTAATTACTTTAACTGTGAGTAAGAGCCTTTAGTATTGCAGAATCTAGTACAGTAGAACAGTGACTAAGGGGTGATGTCCTTAGCTGTTATTGCAACAGAAATAATAATGATAGCTTTCAGCTCACTCTTTCAAAGTCAATTTTAAAATAAAAATAACTCTCAAAAGCAGCAAATTATTTTTATCATTCTAAAAATGCTAGTGAAGAAATAACATGCTTTCAGTCTTGGGGCTGATGAAAACAGTACAGGCTTCATGTTTATGTCAGTCTTCCTCAGAGCTTAACGAAGTGTGCATTAACTGGGTGCCTCACTGTGCAGTGACATGTGGACACAAAAAAGACACTTGCTAGAAGCCCAAATGTAAAGTGGCTGGACAAGAGCATCTCTTCTAGCAAGGCCAGGTCTCACAAAAACCTGACAAATCTGCTATGCCTGTACCCTCTAGTGCCTCTCTCCCGCTGCCAGAAAACTCTGGCCATATTTCATCTACATCTGCCTGGCAGCTTCAAGCCTGGCTTCTGCCACATCCTAAGTGAGATTCTATTTGAGTCCCCAAAAGTGAACCACAAACTTCGGGAAGTAGCAGCGTCTCAACAGTGGAACATATGAGAGGCGCCTCTGACGAAATCACATTGTGATACATTTATAAATCCACTGAAATTGATTGAAAATGCATGGTGGGTGGAAGAAACAAGGGGAAAAAAAAGTTCATTGTCACCTGGAAGTGATTTACAAGACTGTGCTGCACTTGGTAACAAAATTAAGATTTCCCAAACATGTAAACATTTCTCTGTGAACTGTTGAAGTCATAGGTTCCATTTTTTCCATTTTCTTTGGGCAGTCAGGAGAAAGCAAGCTGGTCATCATCATGTCACCACAGAACAGAAAGTACTTTGCCTTGGCCACTGACCTACCGAGCAGGTAACCTACACAGTACTGTGAAAAGGGACTTTCCAGGATGCACAATACTTCATTGAACAGGTATTCCCCCCTGTCATTTAAGTTACAGTAGTTTGCAAGGCAGAAAGCTGCTTGTTTATAGCAACAAGAAATGTATTTCAGCATCAGAAGGGCCACATTGCATAATTATAAACTGTCAGCAACATTTCTAGATTTTCCTCAGACTAACTCATTCCATAGACTTTGTTGGAGTAATTTTATTGCAACTGCACTGAGAAACATCACTTCCACAAATTTCAGCTGCTGTAATAGTGAAAGAAAGATTTCAACGGTTGGTTTACAGCTGGCCCCTAATGTAGAGAACAGCGTTAAATAGAAGAGGGCAGCTTTTTCAGCAGCTAAAGGTGTTGTGACCACGACCCACTGGAATATTGGTGTCTCTGGCTTCTTGCTAAATCCCAGTGTGAGAAACCATGCCTTTGCTATTTCCAGTTTCGCTTGAAATTTAAATTTGGTTTCACTTGTTTTTATCATTTTCAGTTGTGAGATTGTAAGAAAGTAGCCATATTACAGCAAGACTGTCCAAACTCATAACAAAGTGTTTATCAATGTATGCAAAGGCCTTTGGGGAAGACTCCTCTGAAAACAGTTCTGCAACAACTAATAAGCAAACGCAGCGATTGCAGTGGAGGTTTGAGTGTTACAGAGTCTTCAAACCAGGACACAAAGGACCATGGTTTGCAACAACACAGGCACAGTTCTGGCAAGCAAGGAGAAGCATTAATCGTGAAAGGCTAAGAGAAAATAGCCCCTCCTCTTTCTCTAAAAGCAACAATAAAAAGCTTTACTGGCTTTTTGGCTACACCCCTTCAGAAAGCATTCTTACAGAACAATAACTACAGATGTCTGGAGTCTTAGGTACCCAGGCCTACTTACCAAGTGTTCAACCTGAAAACCACTACCAAGTTTACACGCGGCACACACATTTTTGCTGTCTTGCTGTACTGGGTTTGGTTGGGATGCAGTTAATTTTCCTCTTAACAGCCTGTAGGGTGCTGTGTTTTTATTTTGTGACCAAAACCGTGTCAATAACACACCACTGTTTTAGTTATTGCTGAACAGCGCTTGCACAGCATCAAGAATTTCTCTGTTTCTCACTCTGCCCCACCAGCAAGTAAGCTGGGGGTGGGAAGGGATGCAGCCAGGACAGCTGACCCCAACTGACCAAAGAGATACTCCATGCTATATAACATCACGCTCAGCAATAACACCTGGGGGCGAGAGGGGGAAGAGTCTTTCCAAAGTAACTGTTGCTGTCTGTTAACAGTTTCGCCTGCACCGTACTGTGACAAAATCTTTGGACTGGTGCAACCTGTGTGCAGTGTCCTGCTCCACTACACATTTCCTTTTATGACTTCAAGCGTGTCACATAAGTTTTGTTGACTTAAATGCACCAGGTACATGGAAAAGAAAAAAAAAAACCAAGAACCTTCTTAATTAATGTATTTAGACTGGGAAAAGTGCTTGAACACACAGTAATTTCCATTTTCATATAATCGTTTTCGTGGAGGAAACCCAAAGGAAATAATCTGTCATCATAAACAAGACACCTTTTCAATGCTGATGGTGCCTTACTCTTCCTGGCTAAATATAAACTGTCCTGCTACGATTACTCTATCCGCACTCACATGAGAGGCATCTTAACAGCCCTCAAAGCATCCCATTTTTTCCATGGGCAATTAGCTCTATTCTAGTTATCCCATCCACCCTTACAGCATCCTCGCAAGTCTATCCAGAACTTACACCACAATGGAACTCCACTTGCATAAAGTACATTGCCTCCCTTGAACTGCTATACACGACTGCTTTGTAAGAAAGGCGGGGGGG
>Ga0065711_1008194_pt1 | contig 13279 bp, 10 predicted proteins | sample Hoacrofraction12_FD_59098 | JGI IMG/M metagenome (GOLD analysis project Ga0065711, IMG submission 59098) | Hoatzin crop microbial communities from Cojedes, Venezuela - Epithelial fraction 12 v2 (version 2) | ecosystem: Host-associated > Birds > Digestive system > Esophagus > Crop | place...
CCCCCCGCCAATAGTCAAGACAAAGAATCTTTGTTTCTGTAACATGGACACCATCAGAAGAAGGAAAAGTCCGAGAACTGGTGACTTTTGTTGTTAATGGCATTGTAAAGCATCAAGCTGTGCTCCTGGGTGCGGCTGAACAGCCTCTGAAGAAAAAGGTAAATATATGTTTAGTATGTGTCTTAATTTTATTACTTTGGTACAGCTGACATAGATATTGTTTTTCTTAGTAGAAAATTCAATGAAGGAGAGCTAAAAATTGATAGAAGATGCTGTCTGTGGAAATGCTCATTGTCTTCAAAATCTTTCATCTGGCTTGGAAAGTAGATACTGGTGCATTACGGCTTAGAGAATAAAACTGAAAGATGACCAAAAAAGCTGTTTTCAAGCCTGGAAGTAACTTAGGGTGAATTTTGGACTAGGTGTTCTTTTTATAGCATTTTTAGACTTTGAATGAACACACTAATAATGTTCATATATATACATAACACTGTGTAGTAAAGTCAGCATACTAACTTTTATTTATGCTTCTTTTTCAGAAGAGTCTTTGGGATACAGTAAAAAAGAAAACCTCTTCAGATATAAAAGTTAAAAAGAGTAATTTGAAAATTAAAAATGTTAATAAAACCTTTGAAGTTTCCCAGGAGGTGGAAAGAATTAGAAGCCCACTTCAGCCATGTGAAAATCAGAACACAGTGCAAAATAGTATATCCCCAGGAAATGACTCCATTGTTGGCTCAGAAAATAAATTGCCTGTATCTCCTGTTGCACCAGTATTAGAGGAACATCATGATCCTGTTTGCACACCACTTCCGATGAGAAGATCTACTACATTCTCAGATATTGTTGCCACTGTAAATGAGGAGTTACTGCCTGAAATAGACAGCTGTAGTGTCAAGAAATTTGTTGATGAGCACAATGAATTAAAATCTGAGAGTGCGTACAGTTCTGCTGGATTAGCACAACTGCAGATTTCAAACAATGAAGTAATTCTGAACTGCACACTCTCACCAGTTTGCACTCCAGAGCACTCTGAATCTGTGCCTGTTTTAAGTACAAGGAGATTTTTAAGTCCAGATTCTTTTGTAAATGGCAATTATCAAGGGGATATAGATATAATAGAGCAGCCTGTTCCAATTCTGTCACCTGATCAGTTTGTGAAAGACAGCTTGTCAGATAAGCAATCAAAGACTCCCAGACTTGAGGCAGCTTTAGTATTGTCTGCTACAGAGGCTTATGTTGTGAAGAAATTCCTACCCTCAAAATGGAAGAGAAATGGAGACATAGAGACAAAAACACATGTTCATGTAGAACACAAATTAAATCAAGTCTTTGAGATGCATAATGTGGAATCACAGGTACTTCATTATGACAAACCCAAAGAAAATCACTTCAGTCTTCCTTGTACAGAGGAACTTCAAACTCGCAATTCTTCACAGAGAGACAAACCAAAAAAGCGTCCAGTTCTCTCTGCCACTGTCGTCAAAAGTAAGCCTGAAGCTGCTGAAGAAAGAAGAACGGAAACCCTTCAGCCAAAATCTAAAAAATGCCTTAGTAAAGCAATAATGGAATGTGATAATGTGGTGGCTGTACATACAAAAGCAGAAATCGCTAAACACCTACCAGTTATAGGTCCCATTTCAGTGGAAAAGAAGCGTCACAATGACAAAGTAAACTCATCTCCTGCTGGATCAACTTCTTTGTGTCGTAAGAGGAAAAGTGAAATATATGTAGAAAATAGCAGAGTTACAGCTCCAGTGTATGTGGAAGAAGTGGAAAGAAAAAAACCTCATACATCTAGCATGGACAGTAAAACTCATAACACTATGAGACCATCAGCCTTCAAACTTGCAAACCGAGAGAGAGTAGGGCAGAGAAAAAAAGCTGGTGAGCAGTATTTCCTTCATTTACCACTTTCTGAAAGATGCCTTTGATTAGGACAATTGTATAGCAAACTGAACTTTGTAGCAGCCAAGAATATTATATATCCCTGAAGTGTGCGCCTTTGCAATTTGTTAGATATTATCTGCATTTTATAAATTTGAAAACTAGGTTGTAGTTTTGGTTATGTACTTGGCTTCAAATTTACTTTATTCTTTCGTAAACCTTGTTAATGACAGTAACAGGAAAAGTATCGCAGGTCTTGAGCGCAGCCCTTGTTATGTAATTCAAATTTACTAGAAACTTAACTCGCTGCATGAGACTTCTATCATATACACACTTACCATTATGAATATTTGAATCCATTGCTGTTGTCATGTGTTTTCAAATATGTAGTTCCCAAGCCTCATTCATGCTGCTTGCTTTTTACTGTCTGTAATTATCTTGTTGTCAGCCTTGTGGAGATCTTTCTGCCTTTATAGTTTGCCAGTACTTTGTTGTTTGAAGATCAGAAGTTAACTTCTTGTATTTCAATGTATTTTGGGTTTTCTAAATGTTCCATTTCCAAATATGCTCTGGAATAGAAAAAGAATGAGGGTTTGTAATTGAAAGACACATTTAATTTGCAGGATCTTCCTGAGATCCCTGCAATATAACTAACAAGAAAAAATCATCATGGCTTGCAGATCAAAATAACATATGCTGCTTTCTTCAGTTCAAATGATCTGTTCTGTGATCTAGATTTGATTTGGTGCCTTCAGTAACACATTTTGATTTCAGACTTTTTAAGACAGTCTACATAAAAGCATAAGACTCTAACAGCGTTAGTGTGCAGCAGGAAAAGCTGTGTTATCTACCAGCTTATTTCTATTCATCCATTAGGGTAAGGATCGATGGGCTGGGCAAGGAAGTAGTCTGTGAGCCCAAAATTACTTTGGTTCAGTCTCTTAATCCTAGTTGTAAAACACAAAAATTATGACAGCTTTGAGTTACTTTTTTTTTTGCAATTTTTCTTGAAAAATATAACCTGTTATTCTTTTAATTGCATAGGCTTTGTCTCTAGGTTTCACAAAGAAAAATCGTCTTTCATTACTAAAAGTTGACTTTGACATGCACATCATTAATTTAGTCCATTTGAGATCTTTATTAAAAATTGTCACAAAGTGTTTCAATTTATTAGAAGTGTGTGAGAGATTGGAATGATTTCTTTGCTTCTGGAGAAATGCATGTTCCATGAAAAACACTGCTTCATCTGATCAGGAGAGTGCAACCTGTAATTTATGTTCATTATCTTTTTTTGGTTTTGAAGTACAATCATGTTCTGGAGGGTGTCGGGCAGCAACTATAGTCCATCTGCAACAGCAGAGTTTTTTAATCCTTCATTTGGTGTCAACGTAACAAAATGATTGTGCTAAAAGTGTGTATTTTTACACGTTGAGAGTTCAGAAAGCCTAGATCTGCATTTTTCCCTTGAGTTTTATTTAAGTCCTACTGCTATGTCGTGGATGATACTTATTAGCTAGTGCTATGCTGCCTAAACTAACCCAAGTCGGGCTGTTCTGACATGAATCTCAATGTAGTATGCAATCTAACAGCGAAGAGGTGAGTCAAGGCCTAAAAAGTCATACCTCTTACCCTAGATACTTATAGAATACATTTTCCTATGCTCTAATGAATGTTTTTACCAGTTAGCTTAGTGTTTCTAGCCATATGATAATGAATTGCAAACAGTATATTTCCTTAGTGTATGGAAGAACTGTGAAATACAATAGCACTTCCTTACTCTTAACTGTTTTTCCCTTTTAATTGTAGTCAAACTGGTTTGCTTAACTTTTTCCGTCAACAGGAGATAATTGTTATTTTGTATGGGTTCACGGGGAATTACTGTAGTTCTGTGCTTTGTAAGTGATATGAACCTTAATACATTAACTTTCACTGACATGCTTGTTATTGATATTTGTGCGTGAATGCTTGTAGGTTCTTCACTTCAGAAAGCATCTAAAACTACCAACAGAATCAGTAAACCTATCCCTGGATTGGCTCAGTCTCACCTGACATTTGTGAAACCACTAAAAACAGGTAGGCAGACTTCTGGTGTTTAATAGAACAGTATACACTGAACTGAATGTCACAATTGCTGTACTGGTAGTGATTGGTAAGACCCAACTGGTTAGAGTCAAGATGAAATAGAAGATTGTACCTACGGTGAATCAATATTTAGTAGGAAAAATATATGCAACCTTTTGCGTTCCATTTTAACTACTCATAAGAAAATTGGTTGCAACACATGACCAGCTGAAGGTAAAATGTTACTTTCCTCCAGTTTTGTCTGTAAGTGTAAAAGCTACACTACAGATATGTTCCCAGCTGACTGTTGGTTATCAGTGAAATGCCTATTCCATATCTGATAACATTTTAATACAACAACAGAACACCTAAGAAGAGAGAACTTCTTACCAAAAGATACTGGTTTTGCAGAGCTAATAATACTAAGTTGATCTGATCAGAAGAATTTATCTATAAAATAGCTCTTTCTGGATGTAATCCAGCTCAACTTGTTTTTGCCCCAGGTTGTGCATTGCAAATGGCATGGTTTCTAGAAATCTGGTCTTTGTTTGAGTGCTTTAGTAATTTAATCCATGTTTTGCGGCTGAAATTTATTTAATGGTGGCTGATCTGCAAGTCACTGAAGATTCTAACACACTGCTTTTTTCTGTTGTAGTGATAAATGGAGGGTCAAACGTTAATCCTTTCCACATTGAAATATATATTGGTTATCAAATGTTTCAAGAACTGCAGAGACTCACTTTTTGGTTTTTTTTAAGTCATCCCTAGGCACCCAATGCCTTTTGCTGCTAAAAACATGTTTTATGATGAACGTTGGAAGGAGAAGCAGCAACGAGGTTTCACCTGGTGGTTAAATTTTGTACTTACCCCTGATGACTTCAGTGTAAAAACAAACACCTCGCAAGGTAAGAGTACAAGAATTTTCACGTTTTCTAATGTTCTTTTTTTGTCACTAATGCTCTTAAACTTTCTATAATACACTTTATTAATATTAATGAATAGTAGTACTAGCTTAACACTAGTCCTGACTTGTCACTTCAGTTTGTGTAACATTAAGCTCTTAGGTAAGAGTAGGTTTTTGGTTTTTAATTTTAATGTATCGCCTGTGTTCCCCTTTTCAGTCTTTGACTTAATAAGGCGATAATCAAGTAATGTGTTTCAGTGGCGGTTATGCTAGAAAATATGGAATATGCCAACGCAAAAGCAGTTCTCACATTGGAGACAGTGCTGTCCATCCCAGCAGAATTTTATAACCATCTAGCCCTTTACAGTCATACCTTCTCTTTGTGATAAGTGTGGATGGCGCACTTGCTCACACCAGGCACAAGCATACCATACCCCTGAACAGGGAGTGTGTTCTGCAACAAGAAATACACACTGGAACTGTGGCTGAGGCACTTCTCAGCGAGTTCTGAGTGGGGAATCTCCACCTGCTGAAAAACATTATGACTGTTACTTTACAAATGATGGTAACCTACTTTTTTCCCCTCTATTTATAGCTTCAATCTAAAAAATTGAGGATGGTACAAGTGGTCTTAAGACTGAATTCCTAGCACTGCTTGCTTGTGAAAGAAGTGTTGTTATATTAAATATTTGACTAATATACATGTAACTGACAATATATGTTTAGTGCAGTGGCTGATAAGTTACTTGAGGGGTAAAATCGTTAATCAGAAGGCAAATAACAAAATCTGAACTTAGAGAGGAAAAAAATGAGGTGGGCAAAGCTAGCTTTATCTGAGATGGAAATGCATACTCTTTGTGTTTAAACAGTAAATGCAGCTGCTCTTATCTTGGGAGAAGACAACCACCGTAAAATCAGTGTTCCTAAAGCACCAACAAAAGATGAAGCATCTCTAAAAGCTTACACGGCTCATCGTAAGCTGAATAAGTTACGACGTGATGCTTGCCATTTGTTTACATCTGAAACAATGGTTAAAGCTATTAAGAAGCTGGAAGTTGAGATTGAAAATAGACGTTTGCTGGTGCGTAGAGACAGACACCTCTGGAAAGACATAGGTAAGAATACTAAAACTAGGCACCCTCTCTTTTCTTGCAAGTAGAAGAAGGATTATTGACACACTAACTTGATTTAATCTAAAATTGGTTGATAAAAATTTTTGCTGTGTTATGAAGTGTTTGCTGGATGTAATATTACAAGATGCTTTCTTGCAGGAGAGAGGCAGAAAGTCCTTAAGTGGCTATTATCTTACAACCCTTTGTGGCTGCGTATAGGTCTGGAGGTAAGCGCAGAATTTATGGTCTATAATCAAAGTGTAAAGGACATCTAGCGGATTTTTTTTTTTGTAGTAGTAGTAGTGGATGTTTCAGATTTCTTTGTATTGTCTGTTTCACTAATTAAGGTAGGTTCCATGCAGTTACAGCATGTTTACCTGTGTTTTAAATTATTACAACAGACTTGCTTTGAAAAAGGGCTTAACTTATTAGAAAATACTTGATCAAGGAAAGTGGAAGTTAACTCCCTGACCAATACCACAAAAGCAGTTCCCTGTCAGTTTAACTCTTTACTAAACTGGAGAGAAGTGTGGTTGCCTTAAGGAAGCTCCTGATCGATTCCTCAGATGTAGATGATCGTACACGTTTTGAAATGAGACTGTATCTTCTGAAGCCTCCTTTGGCTTTATCCTTCAGTGGCTGATCTGAAAAAATTACTGTTTTTTTAGAGACTAATTACTATTTACCACTCCAGAATTTCAGTAATGTATGTTCTTCATAATATTTAACATAATTTTTAACATTTCTGCTTTTTTCCCCTCCTTTTGTATTAGACTGTTTATGGAGAACTGATACCTTTGGAGAGTAACAGTGATGTTATGGGTTTAGTGATATTTATCCTTAATCGGTTGCTTTGGAATCCTGACATTGCAGCTGAGTACAGACATCCCACTGTGCCTCACCTTTACCAAGAAGGTAACTACTACTTCCAAAAATAGGTTATTTTTAGCACTTAGTTCAAATAGCACTTAAAGGGTTCTATGTTTTTAGGTCATGAAGAAGCTTTGTCAAAATTCACATTGAAAAAATTGCTGCTGTTAGTTTGTTTTCTGGATTGTGCCAAGCAGTCCAGAATGATTGACCATGACCCTTGCCTCTTTTGTAAGGATGCAGAGTTCAAGGTAAGAGAGCTGTGATTTGACGTTTCCCTCCAATATTGTCCTAAGACTCAATGTAGATGTTTTTTTGTTTTGTTTTTTTTATCTGACTATGTATGTTTCTTTAACAAGTCTTGGCTGTTCAGCCTTCTGCCTGAACATTCGCAAAACCTCAGCTCACGGTCATGTAAAGGAATTCCCAGGAAAACTCTGAAGTGTTGGTCCTGTAGCAGAGATTCCATTATCTTGTGTTATCTGTCTTCCCTCTCTAAACCTAAGCTTCTGCACTATTTTTAAATGTCACTCTAGCATACTGCAGCTGATCTTAAAACTGCAAGTCAGTTTGATGGGCTTTTCTGTTTGTTTTTTCTGTTATTTTGCTGTGCTAAGAAAGACTGTGCAACATCTGTCATACGAAGGCTTTGATTAACAAATACATTATGTTTGAATAAAATGACCTTTTCTTGGGGTTTGTACTATGTAAGCAGACAGACTGAGAAGACAGTATTTCTGAATTTCATGGTCCCTTCAGCGACATGGTAGCCAGGTACGATGAAAATTAAAGCTGTGTGAACTGGCTAAAAATAAATTTAAAAAACATTTTTAAATTATAATTTTATGTATAAGGTAAGGAAAAACAGAATGCAATTTGTGTTCAGTTTTTCAAATATTGCACTGTTAAGATTATCTTCCCTTTTTTTTTTTTTTCTTTCTCTCTTTTAGGCTAGCAAAGACCTTCTGCTTGCGTTTTCTCGAGACTTCCTGAGCGGTGAAGGGAACCTTTCCCGCCATCTTGGTTTCTTAGGACTACCTGTCAGTCATATTCAGACTCCACTTGATGAGTTTGATTTTGCTGTAACCAATCTGGCTGTGGACTTACAATGTGGCATTCGTCTTGTGTACGTTGATACAGAATTATTTTGAACTGTTTATTTTCTTTTGTATAATACTTAATATGAGCTCAGCTAAGGCATTAAACTGTGAAATTCCCTTTGTTAGGAGAACAATGGAACTTCTTACTAAAAACTGGAATCTTTCAAAACAACTGAGAGTTCCTGCAATAAGTCGTCTACAGAAGATGCATAATGTTGATATTGCTCTTAATGTCCTTAAAGAGCGAGGAATTCACTTGAAAGATGAAAGTGGTAAGGCCTAGAAATCAGGGTTATTCTAAGTACATCAGCGTACTAGCACAGACTTTAATTCCTTGTTTTATTTGATAGGTGCTTCAATTGACTGCAGGGATATTGTGGATAGACACAGAGAACGAACGTTAGCACTCCTGTGGAAAATTGTCTTTGCCTTCCAGGTATTATTCAATTACTTACTTTGTTTGTTACTAATTAGAAATGAGAGATAATGAAAACACCAGTCTTTTGGGAATATTTGTTGCCTGTGAAAGCCTCTACTGACCAGAGTTTAGACTATGAAATGATCAGCTTTGTATGTTCAAACTGCCGTGCAACCTTCACCTAGATCTGCTAACTGTTCCCTAACAATACAGTTTAGGTAATGTTTTAACTGTGCTTTTTCTTGTATGCATTCATACAAGTTTTTAGAAAAAACTTAACTTTTGAGTTTATGCTGTATGTCAACAGAATTGATAATAAGAGCAAAATAATGTTGGTCTCAAAATGCTGATAAGCTTTTACTAACTGAAAAGGACATTTTGAGGTTACCCTGACAGACAATTGTAGAGTAAGCTCTGAAGCTGTAGTTCTACTTTTTTCCCATTTGTCTGAAACAGTCAATTGAAGAAACATTCTTGAAATACGAATGAAGATTTCTTGGGTATTACTACAGTGGCGTTTCAAAAAAAAAAAAAACCAAACAAACTGGTAGAGGAAGCAAAGATTGTTTTCTTAAGACTGCTTTAAGACTTAACTTGAGTTGGATAGTCTTTTGACAATAAGTATCTAGCTGACAAATCCAGCTGGAAGGAACCTGAAGTGTGAAATGTAAAACAAAATACAAATTGAGGTGGAATTTCACCACTAAGTAGCCAGGAATGGAAGTTCAATTAACTATAGCTAGAGTTTCAAAGGCTTATAGCCACAGAACTATCAGAGTGCCAGAACAACAAATAAAAATTGAATAGAACTATTTTTTAACTTAACTGCTGTTGCAGTATTGAGTAGTTACCTTCCTCCATTTAGCTCTCCTGTATGCATCCGTCAGTTGCATTGCTTTTGATTAAAGAAACAATTTCAGTGAGCAGTGGCTTTATCCAAGTCCTGTGAGTATGCTACTTGTCTCTAAATCTTCTCGCACCATCACAACACCAGCTCAAGCCCTCAGAATACTTTAAATGAGGAGGAGTGGTAAATGGGCTCAGTAGAAATGCAGGCAAGACTCTGAAATTGTTGTTTCCTCTGAAAGTATGGTGAAATTACACAGGCTATTTTGGGGAATTTCCCCCAACTATTAACTAATGAAGTAGCCATTTTACACAGAACAGTGGGAGAGTGCGTTTAGGTTCTTTTATTTGAAGCAGTTGGTAGCGGACACTGCCATCTATGCTGGCAATTCCAGAGTATCCACTACCGATGCAGTGTTTCAGGTACTGCTAAGTAGTTTCTCTTTAAAATGCAGTATCTAAAGCCTCTGCATCCAGCTGCTATAATGCATGGCATGTCAGAGTGATGGTGACATAAATAAAATATCTTTTTTTTCTTTTCTCCCTGATAGGTGGATGTTTTTCTTAATGTGGAAGAGTTGAAAGAAGAAATTGAGTTTTTAAAGAACGCACACAAGACGAAAACACGATTGAGTGCTCTCAAAGCTTTTCCAAATTGTTGTGGAGTGCAAGAAGATGATAGTAGTAACTCCTTACCTCAAAGTTACAGTGACAGTGTGAAGCTGCTGATGGCATGGGTTAATGCTGTTTGTGGATTTTATAATATCAAGGTAAATAGTTTTGTGTACATCTCGGCAAATACATCCTTTGGCTGTCATAAGAATGCTTGTTCTTTATAGACCAGAATTCTTCAAACTATCAAATATGTAGCAGCAGCCAACGGTAATTAATTTCAGATATCTTTCTGGACTTTGTTTAGTCTGATTTGGAATAACTATCTTTCTGTGGGTTTAGCTGCAACTCTCTTTAAACAAATTTGAGCAAAAGGACCTCCCAGTTAGTCTTAGGCATAAAAATGCCTTTTAAAAATAGAACATTTTTGCTGGAATATTAGGTGGTTTGAGGTTTTTTTTTAATGAGCATTCATCCTAAAATTATTTGTGCATAAAATTTTCACCATTTATAGAACTGTGGGAATTAAACTAATGTTTGGGATAAGCGGAATCCCTCTCATCAAAGAGGTGTCTGTTTAGAAGGTCTGTGTTGGTTGTTCCTTCCACGAAGAGAAGCCCTTTACAGAGACTTGTCTCTGGTCAGAATACGGTTATACCTGCTGGTTTTTCTGAAGGCTAAGTTAGACTGATTCAAGTTCAGAACTTAGTTCTGCACTGAATACCTAGTGTAAAGGTACCTATAAAGTTTCTTTAGCATCCTTCTGTAGAAAGATTTATCTTTTTTTTTGTTTCTTAAATGTTTCCCTTGGAGATTTACTGTATAGTGGTTCACACCTCTTTGTTTCTGGTTTCTCACAACTGTATGTCACTATACAGTGAATGTTCAAAGGAAGCACTAGTATGTAATTTTTTTGTCAAAAAAAAGTTGCACTTAGTCACTTTCAAAGATACAAGATAACAAATTCTATATCCAGTTTATACCAATTAACTGGTACAAAAATTCAAGGAACTTGTATCTTACTGTATTTTATTTAACAGGTGGAAAATTTCACAGTGAGTTTCTCGGATGGTAGAGTGTTATGTCATTTGATTCATCATTACCATCCATGTTATGTGCCTTTGGAAGCTGTGTGCCAACGTACAACTCAAACAGTAGAATGCTCAAGAACTTATACAGTGGGACTAAACTCTTCCTCCTCATCCTCTTCAGAGTCTGATACTTCTCTAAATGTAATGGACGGAATGTTTGACCCAAGTAAGTTATTTGACGCACAGAAGTTCGCGTTAAATCTATTTCTCTTATGCACAATGTAATTTGATAAGCGTTTTCTCTTTGCAAATCTGTAACTGCCTCAGTGCTATACAAGGAACTCTTGGACAACGAGGAGAAAAACTTCCAGCTGATCAATGCTGCAGTTTCTGACCTAGGGGGAATACCAGCAATGATTCATCACTCAGACATGTCAAATACAATTCCTGATGAGAAGGTAAGATGCCTTTAGAGGTTGTGTAAACACGTTCTGCTCTTGTGTGAAAGTGTCCTGCTCTTCCATATAGCCCTTAACTTGCTGTGTTCTGTGTTTATATAGGTTGTTATTACCTACCTATCATTTCTGTGTTCGCGGCTTCTGGCTCTTCGGAAAGAAACTCGAGCTGCACGATTAATTCAGTCTGCTTGGAGGAATTACAGGCTGAAAAGGGAACTGAAACTTTCTCAGGTATTCTTTGCCTGTGCAATATTAATAGCTTCTACTTTGAGTAATACTAAATAAAGAATATAAATTTGCTGTTTGGAGTATACAGGTTTATTAGAATAGTATTGGCATTTGAATTCAGAACTACCATTTTTATTATCAAAATATACAGCCTTCTTGGTGATGTAATTTGCTAAAAACACATTCATTGAAGAGTATTCTGAAGTAATTACAGTTTAAAGGCTACTTTTCTTTGTTTTGCATTCTGATTGAAGCATGTCACCCCTTAAGCTCTTTTCCCAATATTGCAAATATAAAATAGTTGCACTGCTTCCTTAAAACAAAAAGGGAGTGGTTAATTTTTAGTTCCTATTAATGTCTACAAGATGAAAAGAGTGATTTAAACTTCTGCATGGATTTATTGTTATTGTTTAGAAGCTAAACTTCATCAGTGTTTTGACTTGAATCTAATGAATTCTAGTATTTTGTTTCTCGCTATTTTGGTAGTTATACCAGATCTTGTGATGGTTTTAAAACTAACGCCTTCAAGGTTGATAAATGCCACTAAGCTGCATGTTATTCAATGTTGGAACAGTGTTCAAGTGAAATGTTCTAAGAATCTGTGGTGTAGAAGGGGGCAGAGGTTATATTTACGTAGTTTTTTTAATCTCCAGTTTCTGCACTTTATGAAAACTATACAACCTTAATGGTGGTGACAAAACATTACCTTTATAACTTTTTATAAAGAACTAATAGTAAAGATGCTGGTAGGGGGAGGGGGAATCAAAACCAAAACCCCTAACATTGCAGGCATTATTTTTTTTTATTTAATCTTACAGTATGTGCTTATGTACTTTGCCCTGTGGTAGGATAGGCTAATAGTAAGATTCTGACAACATGATCTAAATATTGACGTGTTACACTTGTTAGTTGCTTTTTCCTTTTACTTTGGTGTACATCAGCTTGTTACTACAGTCTGGGTTAGTATAAAAACACTGGTTGGTATGTACAAATAAAACTCTGGGCTAGATGGACATGAACTGGTGTGACTGTCTTTGTACTCATATTATTTAAATAGCTGGAAAGCATTCTGGTGTGCTCCATTAGTAAAGAGTATCTTAAGCTCTTATGAATGAGAACTAAAATTGAGACTTAACAGTGGGTTGCTTAGGAGTGCTGAAAAATTGAGTATCAAAGAGGAAGAACTGTAAAGGTGAGGGGATGCAGATTTAAGTGATATCACCCTTTTACAGAGAACTTGGTGCCAAAATATATGTTCTGTCTCAGAATAGTTTTTTTCACTAGGGTAAAGAAAAGAAAAAAAGCTGTGGTATCAACAAGCCTAATTTTTATGAGGTTGCTTTAGATAGTTATTTTAACACATCAAATATTTGAGTGAAAATTCCAATCCTGACTGTTCAGTGGAAATTCACTCTTTATAGGAAAGAGACAGAGCTGCTCGGATAATTCAGAAATCTGCAATAAACTTCTTGTCTCGTCGACGCATCCTGAGGAAGGTGAATGCAGTGGTTTTCATCCAGAAGCACTGGAGAAGATACTTAGCCAGGATGATTTTTTTAGATCTGAAAAAGACAAAACTAGAGGAAGCCAGAAGTAAATCTGCCACAGTCATTCAGGTAATACAATCTAAAATGAGATTACACCACAAGGAAACTCTCTGAATCCTGTAAGAAAACGGCTTGTTCAGGGTCATTTTTTCTGCTTGCAGCAACTGATATCTTCATGAAAATGTATTACCTTCCCCCCCCCCCC
>Ga0065711_1008196_pt1 | contig 13279 bp, 11 predicted proteins | sample Hoacrofraction12_FD_59098 | JGI IMG/M metagenome (GOLD analysis project Ga0065711, IMG submission 59098) | Hoatzin crop microbial communities from Cojedes, Venezuela - Epithelial fraction 12 v2 (version 2) | ecosystem: Host-associated > Birds > Digestive system > Esophagus > Crop | place...
TCACATGGTATGGAATACCGGGCTCTGTTTGGCCAGGTGGGGTCAGCCCCCACCCCCCGGCTGTGCCCCTTCCTGGAGTCCGGTGAAAATTAACCCTGTCCTGGCCAAACCCTGGACACCAGGACAAGTGAGGGTGCAGAAAAACCAAAGTAAGAGTTGTTTAGGACAAGGTGGCACATGTCAGGTGTATTTCAACAGGACTCACTTTTTCACCAGCTTGTACAGACGCTTTCTGTTAAGGGAAGGTGTATTTTTCTTGCTCGCCAATTCAAAGAGCTTGTCAGCAACAGCCTTATAATCAAACTGTTGGAGGAAAGTATGATACAGCTTTTCTTAGTCAGCTTATTCATGCAAGACAACCCAATGTGACTCATGTTATCAACACTTCAGGCAGCACACACATCCTTTAAACAGCCACTTCCTTTAAACCCGAAGTATTTTTCTGTTGAAATTTACACATGTACACTTCACACATGTATACTGACTTTTACAGGTGGTTGCTTCATTAGCAGCACAGTTGAACTCAGTATCACTTTCTAAAACATTCCTAACCTTCATTCTTACCCAAAAGAGAAGCCAACCAACTTCAAAACTCCTGCAAATATTTAGCTAAATATCAGATTTAAAGTGTGTCATGTCCTAATTCTTGCTTAAGAGCCACAGATGCATGAAGCATATCTCTCTATGTCTGTTTGATGGGTAAGTCTGTCAAAAACACTACACTGCACTGCAAGTGGGTCTAAAAAAACCCCAAACTGCAACATATTACCCTCTCTCCTACGTATCCCATCATCCATTACTTTTGCTCTTATTGTCAATGAAACTTATGCTGATTGCTTTACCACCCACAGTGACTTGGCTGTTACGATACATTTCTGAACTCTTGAAACAGGAAGGGAGGAGCAGAAAAAAGAAGGTATGGGAGAGAGGAAAGAAGAATTCAGAATTTAGACGTGGATTTATTTTCTTAGAAACTACTCACAGAGTACACATTACATAAATACCACCTTACATTAAAGCAGCAGGAGAATAAAATTTTGTAACATGTTTATCTGATTAACACCCTTTACTTCTGTATCTCTTGAAAGGATGGGAAAAAGAAAACAGAGGGGGAGTTATCAATAACAGAGCAAGCAAGCCACAAACCTGAAGAACAGTCCCGATACCATCATCAGCATTTTCATAAACATCCTCTGTTTTTTCAGAGCTCTGCTCTGATTTTCGTGACAAACATCTGTCTGCTATTGTAAAAAAAAAAGACTGAATATTAATGTTTAGTTTGTAAAAACTGAGATAGCACACACTACTCTAGAAGATTAGATGCATTTTTCTTCATGTGATCTTGTGAGCCGGGACTGATTTAACTACTTTATGTCACCATTATGCAATACATAACTATGGCATTATCGGATAGCCTTTCAAAAAATTGCCTCTGTACCAGAGTATATCTGGATTGAAAACCTTTCTGCTCAGCTTTTTAATTATTTTTTTTTTTAAATTTAAAACTCCCACAGAATGCCACAACCTCATCTTCTCCAAACAGGAGACATCCAAGAGCCAAAAAACAGACTGGGTTATCATCTAGCACTGCTGCAGAAAGCTGATACTGCCTGGTTTCATAGAGACCACCGATTTTTGTGACATGTTCTTTTGGAGTCACTTTGTTTAAGCACATCTGAAGGGAAGACAGGAAAACACAGTCATCCTTACAACACCTTGAACATGTGTTTGACTGGTTCAGAACAGAAATGTATTTTTAGGAAACAGAATTTTAAATCCTAGCAAGTGTTACCGAGGCCATTTAGAACTTCCTCCTCACCTTTGGTTCTAAGCACCTCTTCATTTTCCTGTTTGTCTTCTTCAGACCCATCCTCCTCATCACTGTTGCTGCCCAGTTCTTTCATTAGGTCCTCGATGGCGTAGGGGGACTGATCCACAATGATCTCAAAGATACCAGTGGCTACAGCGTGCAGCACACATTGACTGCGTTACAAGAGAGCAGGGATAAGGGTCAAAAGGTGGAAGCATACACATCCTCCCCTCATGTTAAAAAAATGGAAATTTGAGGGACACAGGGAAAATAGGTAAGAAAGAAGAAAGTGGAAGAGCATCTAGCTCTCCAGATGAGGAAAGTGAACCTGTTCTTCCTAAACAGAAGTCCTTTAATCCAAACAGTGTCCTGCCAATGTTCCTCTCTCAAATTTCAGCGTGTTTACATGCTGCTCTATATTACATTGCAACAACAAAGAATCTAACCAGCTCAGTTCTTCTATGCATGTTAAAAAAACCAACAAAACAGACAAAACCAACCAAAAGAGGTTGATATAGTTCTTATAAATCCACAAAGATTATCTACAGCTTTGATAAACACAAGCTATCTTCAAATTATTGTGCACACTGTTAGTAGAATATCCTTCTTTCTGTACATTCTGAAGTCGTACAATGACTTTTTTCAATACACTTATTACCATGTAGAGTGGTATGCAAAACTTCTTAATTCTTAAAAAAATATTTATCCTTTCATTAAACTTACTCCTTTGATTTGGCAGTAATTTTGCAGAAAGGTTCAATGAACTTGAGATTCTGGTCTGCTGTGAGCTGTATGATTAGAAAGAAAAAAATAATGAATACAGAAATATTGTAGGTGTATACTCAAATTCCTTGAATCTGTGGTGTAGGGGGATCTTCACGTTGAATGCTTTGCAGACTTTAATCTACTTAGTACAGAAATGTAACAAAGCTTCTCATTTTAGATATGGAAACTTGAGGCAAAGAAAACTGAAATAATTTTGTTCACTTTCACAAAGAAGGGCTGTAGGAGACATGAATAAGATCTGGGTTTCTCTTAACTGGACTGCTTGGACCAACATACTGTCAGCTACAGTAGTACTAAAGATAAAAATCCTTCCCTAAATTCAATTTATGAGCATCAGCTGTGATTTCAGATAGTCTAGGGGACTAATTCCCTACGCTTCCTGTGAGTGGCTTAGCCACAGTTTTGTGACTGTGGAGCTGCAGAAATTATTTGGGCTCCAAGTGCAGGCACTTCTCTTATGCAGACATCTCTCTCGTTCTCCACAATCCAGAACCACAAAAGGTGCAGGCAGGATTGCTTCCAATACTGACTGCAAAGAATACAAATGGAAAATTGCTAACAGCTTTGTCCATTGCAAGGAGATGTATCAGATGCCAGAAACAACAGGAGGCACATGAGCAGAAGCCTGGAATGGAGTGTGGGGTAGCAGCAGCTCGCCCTAGCAAAGTAACGGGAGATACACTCTTTGGAAGGAGTTCAGCAGCGACAGCTGCAGTAACAGGCTTTCGGTTGCTGCAAAACTCTGCATCTGTAACGTCAACCAAAATTAAGGGCAACCGACAGCAACAGACAGCAGAGAAAGACAGATGCCATCAGCAAAACGAACAACTGGATGTAGAGGGTAAATTGCTCAATGCACAACCAACCAGGCTGGAAGCCAACAATAAGCAAATATTATACAACTTTGAAAGCTCACTTTCTTCCTCTATTTAGGTGTATTACTCTATCAGCCAAGAGCAGGCTTTATGTCAGTTTCTGCAAACGCAAAGACTGGCAAACATGTTCACGCAAGGGAAAAGATGTTAAGTCTTTCCCGTTGAAACAAACAAATAACAATGTTCTAACGTTTCTACCAGTATTTCCAACCTCAATTTGGAGCAGTATACCAGTACTCAGGAATCTGAGAAAGACGACTATATTCTTTCTCACTGTCTACATTAAGACATGAACAAAGGTAAAAGCACAAATTGTAATAAGTACCTTTCTTCATACTTATTCAATGTTGCTATGTTACATTTAAAACTGTTAAAACATACATATATTTCTTCTAAAATGCTGCATGCTGCAGTTAACATTAATCAAGAAGAAAATTGCAACATATTTTCTAACCTCCTTTGCACCAACTTTAGCCAATTCATCCAGATAGATATCAATGAAATGTAACTTTATCCCAAAGGGAGCATTGCTGTCTGGGTCCATAACTTCTTTCATTAGTAGCTGCAGAAACAGTTCAATTAGACTGGAAAACAAAAGAGAGAAAAAAAGAACAAGATATTCATATTCAATTGCTCATGTTCTATTCACTTTAAAAATAAACTCTAGTCATTCTCGGTTTTATCAGTTCTTTACAACAGCTGTCCAACACTCATAAGAAACCAAACCAGTGACCAACTTTCACATCTTAAAACACACTTCTAAACAAATCCATCCCTAATCAGAACTCCTTACAGTCTACATGATTTTGTTGCATCAGACAATCCACTCAACGCAGTTTGCTATAGTGAAAAATTACTGGTTTAAAATTCACACCTTAATTTGGACTGAAGTTTATTATGCGGTGATTGATGGGTAGGAGGAGGGATTCTGCCACTGGAGCAGGGCATTCCGAAGACAAAGCTGCCGCACTCATGCTTGATGGGCAATACCTTGTACCCTTCCATTTTATGAGACCATTTTCATTTTGGTGCACTCCCAAGGATTAAATTTAAGACCGATTCTTCTCAAACTCATTTCAACTGTGCAGACTTTGCTTTCATTAAACCATGTTATGCACTGTCCCTCAGAGCAAACTAATTATACTGAAGAACAGTCGAGGGCTAAGTTAGGCATAAAAAAATCATTATGCCAATAGCTCAAGCCAGAAGTGACCGAGTGGTGTATAAGTAGGACCGTGGCTCTGTTCAGCTAGCGACTTCTGGAGTACCAACAAATACTGCTGGAGTGACATGGCTCAAAGAGACACGCTGTCATTGCTGCATCTAAGCAGCATTTTGGACTTTTTTGTCTTTTTTTTCTGAGGCCTATCCTTGCTGTCTTTCAGGGAAGTGAAGCTTTGTGTATTCCAAGCTTTCTCCCCCGGTGTTCTGAGGGACCTCCTGCAATTTTGCCCAGAACAAACATTTCCAGTTCCAAAGAGAATTTAAAGCATTCCAAAACCAGAAAGATTATTTCAGTTTTACTTTAATACTCATTTCTTCAAAAGCATTTTGAAAGAAAAGAGAAATGAAAGACACGCTAAGGCAGCTTCTAGGCTCCACCCAGGGGGACAGGCAGGCTCTCGAGCTCTCTCACTGTGCAAAGAAAGCAATCGGTGATCTTCTCTTCCCACGCTCCCCCCTCCGGTGGCCAAGGGCCCCCAGGCCATCCTTCCAGTGAAGCTGGGAAAATGGAGGCCAAAGCCATAAGCAACCTGGTTGGAGACGAGCCTGGTGACCATGTCTTTGCCACGGGAATGGGTGTGGGGAAGAAGGGCTTCAGCTTTACCAAGCCTCCTCCCAGGCTTTCTGTTCCCGTGAAGGAGCATTTCCGTCTGTTCAACCTGTGGGCATTTTCACAACGCAAAACTACGGTAGAAGAGAGGGGATGGGGTAGCTTTGCATTCCTTTCTATTTACACTACAACATGCCTATATGCATTCCACATTTCAGAAGGCACAAGAGAGAAAGGATAAAGTTAGCACCAGGTTATCAAGCACTTCTAATTAAAAGACTTAAAGATCTTCATCGGTTTAAACACAGCAGAAGCTTAGAAGTGGCACAAGAGCTCTGGACAGAGCAAGATGACTGCAATTAGTTGCCAACAGATAGAATACGGAAAAAATACAAACAAAACCAGATGCATACAACAAACAGGAAGCCAGTTTACAATTAAGGAGTTCTGTCTTATCAAAAGACAAGTCACCATGATTAAACACTGTGAAACAGAAATGAAAAAAAAAGTCACAGCCCATCAGAAAAATAACACGACCAAAACAAATTCCTTCTCTGTATTTTCTGGGATGCAGGTTCCCTGTCTAATCACTCCACGGGTGATATTCCGTTGACAGGTCTCCTGGCTAAATCAGTCAGATCTAGCAAACTCCATGAAAAATTTGGCGCCCTCAGATTTCAAGAGTGCTTGAAGTACCACACAACGAGCTCCTACGTTCAGGTTTTGCATAAGCATACATGAATTACTTTCTCAAATCTCTTTCTGTGAAACATGCACGAAATGGCTTAGGTGATCGTCAGAATTATCGATTGCAGTGTGTATTTAACTTAATGAAGCGTAATACCTAGCTTTGTTTCTAAATTACATATCATAAGTGATCTGGAGAACAACTAAGCCTTACTGTTAAGACTTCACGACAGTGCCATCTATGGAGAAAAAGGATCTATTAAATGAAAATATATTTGATAAAGGTAAATTGGGCAACTTCTTTATGATGCAACTACATTCAGAAATCCACTTACCTTTCATCCCATTCATTTCTTTTCAGCACTTCAAAGGATTGCCTCAAAATCCTACGCATTAGCTGCAAAGTACAAAATTTCTTATACATGTTGTTCATGAAAACAGATAAAGGAGCTACTGTGACCGTAATATGAATAGACTTCTTAGTAAACCTCTTCATAGCACAACAACGTGGCAAGCTTCCTCATATGAATGGTTTGTCATACTTGTGTATCATGTCAAATGACAGAAGGATGCTGTGAAGCTCAAAAGACAATAAACTATTTTCATACCCTAAGCCCAGAAAAATCCATGACCACTTCTACTTCACAGCTTTCTCTTGCTCCATCTCCCTGATTTCTTTATTAAGTGCTGCCAAATCTAAAAAAAACCCCCAAAACTGGAGACAACAATACAGGATAGATGATAACAATAATAATTTAATTTATTTGAAACTTGCCCTAAGAGACAGCCATATGTAACAAAGCTACATTTAAACTGGCTCAAAATACTTCACTTACTGAAATACCTGTTTCTTGCTAACACTGAGAAGTGAATGTGCCTGCAATTAACCTCTTGCAAAGAAGAAGATGAATGCAATTTGTTCTTTGCAAAGGAAGGTCTTTTAAGGTTCTTCTCTCTCTGATTTTACTATTTGTTTTAATATAGTGTTTGCTGCAGAAAGGATTCTGATAGCTGAATGTACTACAGTGGATACTTCAGTGGTGGAAAGTTGGCATTCTAGTGACAACTACCTCATAAAGAGTACAAAAAAAGTCTTTAAACAGTCTGATCTAAATAACTGATGTTGATGCACTGTCCTCTGAGACAGTATTTATAATCTGTATAGAAAGCAATGAGAAGCATCACTATGTTATAAATGAAGGCAAACAAGAAAGCACTTGCAGCATGGCATAAACCGTAATGTCTTTTAGACTTGCAGTGGTGAGCGAAAGCCTTTAAAACAAGTATCTCTTGCAATGTGTCAAAATTCAAGGTCATGTTAGACAGGGCTCTGAGCAACCTGATCTAGTGGTAGATGGATCTGCTCACCACAGGGGGGTTGGACTAGATGAGCTTTAAAGGTCCCTTCCAACCCAAACTTTTCTCTGATAAGAAGGTAGTCATTTGTCTTCTCTCACAATATACATAAATGCATGTGCAGACTAAGCTGCTGTCCAGCACACTACCGCCACGTCTTTTCTTGCAGAAAAGATCTACAATAGAGTTAGTATTACCATATAGTACTTATCGAGACGCAGGTTGTCTATCCCATTCCATTCACGGTTCACAGTTTGCCAAAATGTCTGAACGAACAGGTGTCCTGTAAGAGAGTAAGAAAAAATATCTGCATGTCTGGCACAATGGTGTATTTTGTTAACCTAAAAGAATCTCAAGAAATCACTTCCGTGTGAGAAAGGGCTGCATTTCCTTAGGGATTTGCCTAGTGACTGGGACAGAGCAATGGGAAGACATGCTTGAGATGTGTACATGGACAAGTCAATTAAACTTTAGAACAACACAAGAAATGACACACAGCTACTTGAAAAAAGTGTAATTACAGGGACAGCTTTGTATATACTTTGTGTTTTATACACACAAGTTAGAGCTAAAAATCAATTCTGCATTCATTTCTACCTACGCAAGTTTCGGCATTGACTGAGCACTCTATTTCAGGCGCATTTTGAATACTAGGTGCTCAGCAGCTCATCAGACAAGGTTGGTTTAGAGTAGGAAATACACAGAACAAGTAAGTCTACGCAGAACGGCAAAGTATGGGGACACTTTTGCTTTGCTACCCACCCTTCAAAGCCTCACCTATATCACACTGGAGATACTACTCTTCCCCTGCAACAATCAGAAACAAACGGCATCGCATGCTTCCCTTAATGCAATCACACCAACCGCTTGGACAAAAAGCAAAGGAAAAAAAGCAAAGCAGGACTCCTATCTGGCTTTCTCTATTCTGGCACCGTGATAGCGGCCTCAAAATCAACAAAGAGCAAAGTGTTACATAATGAAATGGTACTTACGAGCCTCTGTATTCTGAAACACGTGGATAAGCTGTGAGATATTGTCTGCAAGTTCCTCCTAAAAGTAAATAAATATAGTTAGTATAGCGCATTTCAGAGCTTGATCTCCTCACTAAACACGCAACCAGAAAACAGCAATAAGTACAAATATCATGAAACATCCCTCAAAATTAAAAATATACCCTTAACAGCGGCTTTAGTACTGCAGTTATCCTTCCACTGGCATTAGGTCAGTTGTAAGTGAAGACTCAAGGGTATCAAGCTCTGTTCATTTCACCAGATCTCTGCACAAACGATCTTTTTGACAGCAGACAAAATTAGGAGGAGAAAAATCGCATTTATTTGAATTAATAAATGATGCAAAACTTTAGGGGTACTGTTTTCATATAGCTTAATTGTAGGTGGAGCTCTCTGTGCAATCTATGAGATAAACCTTGTTCATGCAAACAGAGAAGTGATTTGAAAACTGATCAAGTGAGGTTACTAAGATTTGGTAATCCAGACCTGGTATCTTTTGAAATTATGGAGACGAACTGCTAGTAGCTGACAACAGTCAGTAGTAGAGGAAGTGCCACTGAACTAACAAAAGAAAAGGAAGCATGACACTTTGAAACGAGGCTAACTAAAGGTTGCAGGTACGTTGTAGTCACAGTTAAGGGCAACCTGATGTTACTCCTTTAGTTCCACCAAATCAATGCACTTCGTAACATTCGTTTATATTTCGGTTCTGGTTTTGGAAGGTAAACAGCCACACCTGCAATTCAGAGGGTGACTCCAAACACGATACCATTTAGGCTTCTGTTCATGTGGCGAGGACCACTGAGTTACAGTCACCACTCCTGCATGTCACATGCGAGCAGGAGGGGAAGGAAACAAACAATAAAGTGAGCAAAACTCACTCGGGTCATTTTTGCTATTCTAAATTAGTACGTCCCTGTAGTACATTTTAGAAGAGACCCACTCAAGCAAATACAAAACCAGTTACTATACCTGTAGCAGAGGTTTATCCTGCATCCACATACAATAGAACAGGCCTTTCCATATTTTTAGCATTTCTTCCTGGCTGAAGCCACCTGTGGGACAGCAGAAGTCTGAATGAAAATGAAAAATCCCACATTTCCACCAAAATGTCTTCACGCAGTTCCCTCTGTTCCCTGCTTTCCTCTTTGTTTGTGTTATATTCTCTTGAGCAAACCGTCATTCCTTCCGTAAGCACACTAATTGGAAGGCAACTGGTGTAGTTCAGTGATTCCATGACAATAAGCTTCTGTCTCGTACCAAAGTAACAAAGATTTCAAAGAAATCACAGATGAGATGAACACTAAGCTAATTCTAATAAATGCCTCTGGCATATTTTTAGCACCAAGTCTGAGAGAGATATTTTTAATGAGGGCATTGTATCTAATTCTGCAACGGAGGTGATGTGCAAATCCTCCAGCATAACTGACAAGGCTTTTTGGTTGTATTGTATTGTTTTGTTTTAAATAAAGCCTCACTTTACCAACAGTTTTGTTCCTTACTAGGGGCTTGTTTTGACAGGATAAGCTTCTATCAGTCACCAAATTTGTTTCGACATTAAAATGCATAATCAAAGAGCCTGAGAAATCATAATGAAAATACCTCCCTTACAGTCAGTCTTGAGGTACACTATCAACTTAATTTTAACAGCAAAGAATATTTTCACTACTAACAGTATAAAAATTCACATTCTAGTCAAAATCACACATTACAGAAGGGAAGTACTACACTTAAAATAAAATTTGACTATCAGTAATAGTTGTTCAAGAATGTTTTATAAACTGGACTATTCATGACATCAAATACATTTCTGGGAAGGATTCAAATGGCATACTGTTACAAGGTAGCTACAATAACCTACTACGGCTATTTTCAAACTATGGGCTACTAAGTACTCTCAAGTAATTTCAGGAAAACCACATTAAAAAGGAAATCATCATCAGTAAGCTCAAATTTGCTCCAAAAAGATCACTGTCACTTCTGAAAAATTTTCACAGGTCTGCCAATCAAAAAGCCTGAGACCCAGTGCTAGGTTTAAATTAAGTACCTCCTCCTTGGACCCAGTCATTTGAGAGCAATTATCACTATTGCATCATTCTCCACTCAGACAAAAAAATTGTAAACACGTTAGTGAAATCCCCTACAGTCATGCTTGGTTAAAAAGAAAGGAAGTAGAGCTGAGTGAAGGAAATATGCAAAATGCTACACAGGAAGCAGTATTTCTAGTAATATCAAGCATTAATGATAAATTTAACTTAGATTTGGTAGTCAGATTAAATGTGAAACAATTTGATTCACTGATTTAATATTCATTGAAATATTAAAATTAATAACATTCCTTAACAGAATTACCTACTACGCACACAGCAGTAAGAAGCAGGCTTCACCTCACACGCAGCATTAACTCTACAGAGGCGTCAGACATTAGGCTCACGTCCAGGGGACGGCAGCTGCTACCTATAAAGACGGCTCAGGGGTTCTTCCCTGTCTAGGGAACACAGACTTCCACGGGGTTCCTGTTCTCACATCAAGGGCTTTTTAAAGTGTCCTAGGCAGTCCTTCGTCCATCTATCACATGGACACTGACCAAAAGGTTTTAGAGCACGTTTCTTATCCAAGTCACTCAAAAAGTAGTTTCAAGATTGTGTTTTGCGTTTTTCAACTTTATGTGCCCTGCCGCCACCATCCACAGCTGACAAATAATAATCATTCAAGCAAGGTTATTCTAAAACCTGAATCTGTTGCATTAGCAACCACAGTGCACAAAACCGAAGGCCTTAGTTACCTTAAAGCTACCTTGAGAAAGACATTGGATTTAGGGCTTGGAGTGTAACTCTGTCTCAACGTACAGCGTGGGAGCTTGGATTAGCATTGTTAGAACCCCTCACTGCAGACTTGCTACTTTAACGCAAGCCTTGTTAGCAATTCTGCTTGGGAGTTATGCTGTTTTGACATTGCTGTCATTAAAATTGTTGCAATTTTTCCTATTCTAGATAATAGCTAAGGACCAGACCACACGGGCACATTTCAGTGGAAATTACATGTGTCTTTTATAGATCTGGGCCCAAGTAAGCGCAGCTCTGTCAGACAGGAAACCACCCAGCAACCTTTCCTCTTTTACCAGAAGTTACTTTATTCACTATTCTTTCACCAATTCATTTACCAATGTCTCTATAAAGATATCCTCCTGTTATCAGCCCAGTATAGCATGCTCTTCTTCTCTTTCAAGGCAGCCAACAAGAAAAAAAAGAAGGACCACTTCCACGGAATAATGTGTTCATCCAAGCTCATCTGCACACACGACTTCAGCAGTTCTGTGCCTTCCGTAGAGTTTAACTTCTTCTCAAAAATTAAGAGCTCTAGCTCGTCAAAGCTGTTTCCCCAGCATGACCCATAATTCAGCCTTAGCACAGACCACACCGAGCAGCCCTGCCTAACTATGAAACATCTGACTGAGGTGAATGCTGGGTGAACTCCACCACCTCTTTCAAAAGTTAGCCTGTTCTCAGCTGTTCAAGTTGGAGTATCTAATGTGTGAGCCTCATCTCAGAATGCTGGATGGATATGACTGCTAATTAATAAATAACTTTTTAAAAAATCTCCCTCTTTAACACTACACTTGCTCTCCAAGTCCAAAGAAGTTCACATTTGTTTTAGTACTACTGGCTTGAACAGTAAGTAAGAGCATGGAAAACTAAGAGCTCTGGAAATCAGTCACCCTTATTTCCTACTCATCTGCGTTTCACGGTGGGCTGACTTTAACATGCAAAATGTTCACATCCCAACTGACAATATCCCTGTGGTGGCTTCCCAGTCTCTTAAGGCATTAGCTTAACCTGCAACCTCTTCCCTCAGTTAGGGCACTCCTGTCCGTCTGGCAGGCTGCTTCCACAAACTTTAAAGAATCTGCATTTGCAACAAGATGCACAGAGCACTGCTGAACACAGAGAAGCCACGTCCAGCTTGGGAAGCCTCCAGAGCTAAAACCAGCTGGAAGCTCAGAAAGATGTACATTCGCTCGCTCTTACTAGTCCCCAGGCAACACCTAAACCTATGGTAACTATCAGAAATGGGATAACGAGCTATTTGGCTCTGTGGCCTGAGCTGGTAAGGCTGTTCTTACGCGCTCTTCCCTCTGTCAAATGTGGCTGATGTGTCCAACACCATTCGGAAAGGAAAGAGGGTAAAGGGGAGGCACAACATCATTCCCCAGTGTCTTTTCAAGGAATTAACTCAGGTTCAACCAGCGTTCCAGTTCCAGTTTAGCTCTGGGGGTGCCAGGTCTAGGCCGTCCAAAGGAGCATGCACGCATGAACCTCGGCAGCGCCTTCCCAAAGGTGGGGGGGAGGTTTGCTAGGCCAGACACAGCGCCCTGCAAATCCTGGCGACCGGCGTCCCTCCCGCATTGCTGCCCAGCTTGCAACACAGCACACTGGCAAACGCAGTACGGAGACGCCACGGAACCTCCTGGGTGCCTCCGCGCCGCGCTCCCTCCGGCTCCGACGGGAAGGTTTCACGAACCAGACCCACACATCCGCACCGCGCCCGGACTGACGCTGCGACCCTCCTGCAACCTGTGCCTCTTGGAGCGGCTGCACAGGAGGCACCTGCTTCCGGCTGGCGCGGCCGGGAACGAGCCATCCCCAGGCTGCCCCCGCTCCGGACTCCCGGTCCTCCCCAGCAGGATGCAGCTCCAAGCAGGACGACGAACCTTGGTGGAAAAAACCGCTTCCGACACGGCGAACGCGGGGGTAACAGGCAACCCGGAGAGTCTGAACGGGCAACAGCGAACCGGCTGCGGCCCTGACAGGGCTGAAGCGCTGCTGAGCTCTCCCCAGCGCCCTCCGGTGCTCCCGAGCATCGGCCACGGAACCGCCCCCCTCCCCCCCACCTGAAGAACCCCAGAGGACCCACGGGCGGCGGCCCCGAGCACAGGGGGCGTGGCCGGCAACAGGGGGCGTGGCCCGGCTCTCCGCCGCAC
>Ga0065711_1045761_pt1 | contig 13279 bp, 27 predicted proteins | sample Hoacrofraction12_FD_59098 | JGI IMG/M metagenome (GOLD analysis project Ga0065711, IMG submission 59098) | Hoatzin crop microbial communities from Cojedes, Venezuela - Epithelial fraction 12 v2 (version 2) | ecosystem: Host-associated > Birds > Digestive system > Esophagus > Crop | place...
TGCCCAGGGAGGCTGTGGAGTCTCCTTCTCTGGAGATATTCCAGACCCGCCTGGACGCGGTGCTGTGCAGCCTGCTCTGGGTGACCCTGCTTGGGCAGGGGGTTGGACTGGGTGACCCACAGAGGTCCCTTCCAACTCCCACCGTTCTGTGATTCTGTGAGGTTGTGTTCATCCCAGGATGAACCGAGACAGGAAAACATTCAGTTTGGATTAGCCGATGTGCCTCCCCGGCTTTAACCTTCAAATGAACCTTATGCACCCAAGGAATTTATTGCTTTCTTGGAAGCACCCATCCCTCTGGCTCTGCCCACGGAGAGGGCTCCCCAGGTGGGCAGTCCTGCCTGCACCAGGGACAGGCAGAGCCACCCGAGCTCCAGCAGCAGGAGAGGGAGCGCAGGTTTCCTATGAAAGGGGCTGGGATGCGGCACAGAAGGGCTGGAGCTCGGGGAGGGGTAAGTGGGAGGTTAGGACCAACTTCAAAAAAATAATTCAGGTTGCTATCTCAGCTGTTGGGCTGCACTCTGAGGTCCTTCAGGTCATTTTTCTCTTGTGCAGGTATTTAAAGAAAAAACCCTTTTTTTAAAAGTCCCAGTGTTGGAATAAAGGCTGGAGCGTGCCTGGGGGCTAGCAAGGAAACCCCTCTTCATGCAGGGGCGGTTAAGGCGGCGCGAGCACGGAGGACATGCTGAGCACCCTGAGAAGGAAGCAGTGACTTTCGGTGGCAAAACACTTCTTGCTTCCCAAGCACGGCACCCCTCTCCCGTAGCACATTTCCCCCCGTGCGTCGTTTTTTAGCGTGACGGTCTGAAAGGCGTTGACAAGGGTGTCAGCCCTGCGCAGCGGGCTGCGGAGTGAGGGTGATTTCCAGCGTCGTGGGCGTTGGGTAAAGCCGGTGGGTGCAGAGAGGGGGCAAAGCAGGGGAGGAGAACTATCAGGTGCTGGTCGCCTTGGTTGCCCTGGCCAGCTCACACGCTGCCTGTGAAGGGCAGGGAAGCCTGAGCATCACCACCCTTACCTCCAGAGGCACCGCGAGTGTCCTGATAAACACCAGCACCCAGCAGTGATGGTTATTTTTATTGCAGAAGCACCAAAATGAGGGAGCGCCCAGCTGAGCTGGGGAGCCGCAGACAGCCCTGCCGCAAGGGGCTAGAGGTTCAACCAGACACGGGGAGAGGAAAACCAGTGCTGTCTTCCTCATGGTGCTGGGACGTGGAGGGGTAGGGTTGGGAGCCAGGATGCCCACGGAGCTGGTGGCAGAGATGCCTGGCAGAAGTCTCAGGAGAAGCTCAAAGCGACCAGCCTGCTTGGTGGCTGCTGCTGTAGTGCTCATGGTTGCATGGCTTGCTGTGGCTTCAGCAGAAGAGAAGCTGCCTGGAAGACCCCTTCCTTCTCCCCGCTGCCCTCTGCTCAAGCGGACACCGGGCGCTGAATAGCGAAGAACTTGCCCGGTATCACCTTCCTCTCTATCTTGAGCCATAGAGAGAATAAATCCATCTCCTCGTGCTCAACGGCGAGCTGGAAGGTGAAGTTCTGCAGCAGCGTGGTGAGGAAGAGGAAGAGCTCAATGCGGGCCAGTGCCTCTCCTGGGCACACCCGCTTCCCTGGGGAGACAGAGAGGGGAGGGTGAGAACTGGGCTGGTGGCTTCATCCAGCTCTTGAGGACAAAAGAGCAGGAAAGGGTAGCGAGAAAGCTCGCATTAAGGGTATAGCTTGGTGCCGACCAATATTCCTGCTGGCGGTCCCGGAGCGGAGCCGTGGCAGGCAGGGTGCTGGCCAGGGCAGGGTGCAGGGCTGAGCACTGACCTGCCGAGAAAGGCATGAAGGCGTCGCGCTTCCTGAACTCGCCCTTCCCATCCAAGAAGTGGCCTGGGTCGACTTCTTTGGGGTTCTCCCACTGGGTTGGATCCATATGGACGGAAGAATATACCGGAATAACAGCTGTGCCCTGCGGGAGAGGGATGGGCGAGCAAGGAGAGACATCAGACCCGCAGCGTAGGGCTCTGCTGAGCTGAATGAGCACATGAGGAGCATCTGGGGGGCATGGGGGGAGGCTGGGTGCACACCCCGATGCCTGTGGTAGCCCGGAGCGACGGCTCTGTTCCCAGCAAGGACAACTAATGTGGGGCTGGTTCTGCGCTCCCCATGGTCTCTGTGCAGCTCAAGAGACAGAAATCATGGAGTTATTCCCACTGATTTATGTTAAGGCCCCTCTCATGCACAGAGTCCAGAGGATGGAGGTGTTCCTGCAAGGTGGGTGTTGTACAAGGCGCTTGCAGTCAAACCCGGACTGGGGATATGCCGAGGAGGTGGGGGCTGGCTGGGCCCCATGCCGGAGCATGCTCAGGCTCCCAGCCCAAGCAACCCTGCAGATCTCCTTGGTCAGATGAGTTGTTTCCAGGACAGGCAAGGGACACTGGTGTGGGCAGAACTGGCAGCAACGTTCACCTCCCTCCACTCCTCCTTGAAAAGATTATCTCCATCTCCCCACACCGAGGACTGGGAAAGACCCGGGACCCTCACGGGAGGGCGAACAGTCCAGGGGCGAAGGAGAATCTCATTCAAGCCCTGCTGCCACCCCTCCCCTTGGGGACACAGAGAGTCCAGGGCGATGACATCACCTTGGGGATGGTGTGGCCCCTGAACACGACGTCCTGCGTCGTCATCCGTGGGAAGTTCTCGGTGCGGGACTTGTGGAAGCGCTGCATCTCGTGGATCACCGCGTTGGTGTACGGCATCCTCAGCTTATCCTCTGTGCTGGGAACACGGCCAGGACCCACCACCGCATCGATCTCCTCTTGGACCTTGGCTGGGGAAGAGGCAGGCGTGGAGCTGTGGTGCTTCCCCTGTGATTTCCCACTGCCCTCCATGGGCACCTATCCTAGCGCCAAAGGATGACCTAGCAGAGAGGGAGCAACCCGGCATAACCCCTCGTAGAGAGCAGAAGTAGGGCCTCTGTCCGCATCCTTAGATCAGGCAGGTTCAAGGCATGTGTCATGGGCCAGTCTGGGGACATCCGCACAGGCAGGGATGGGGAGAAGGGAGCAGGTACCCAGATCCCTCTGGCCTGTGTGTATCTGTGTCTGATGGCTCTCACCGTTGGGTGACCCATGCAGGAGGATGTTGGTCTCCCCCCAAATGGGACCCTCCCAGGGCTGGGGCTCTCTATCAGCACCTTTGCTGCACCGTGACCTCCTCAGGCGCAGGGAGCAGTCACATTTTGCTGCCCTTACCTTGAATATGGGGGTATTTTGCCAGGATCAAGAGGAAGAAGACCAGGCTATTGCTAGTGGTCACTGTCCCGGCACCAAAGAGGTCGAATACTGACATGACCAAGTCTTCATTGCTGTATATGCTTCTCTTCTCCTGAAAGGAGGCAGTGGGGAGGGGATTCAGTATCATCTCAGTGGTGTTCTGGGCTGCAGCCAAGTCTGGACAGTAGCCCTTGCCCCGCTTTGCACCACCTCTACCTTCTCTGCTTTCATAAGGAAACAGTCAATGTAGTCCCGGGGGCAGCTGGGATCCAGTGTCAGCTTGTGAAGCTCCACTTTTTCTCGGATGTAGTCCTTCAGCTTCTCACACTCATCCAGGGCTTTCTTGTGTGGCCCTGGGAGGTGGTGCATGATGTTGGGGAAGGTGTTGTAGACCTGCAGATGGAGGAGGCACAGGAGGGCTCAGGTGCCTGGATGGAGCCTCCTGCACCTTCCCTCAAAGCCATGCTGTCCCACCAAAGACAAGGAGTGACCCAAAGCCAAGGAGCATCTCTTGACTGCCTGAGCATGTCAGACACAAGGGCACTAAGCACAACAAGGATGCCTACCATGGCGATGGGGGAGAGGAAGAAGCTGATGTAATTCCCGATCATGTTCAGTAGCTCCAGAAAGGCTTTGTCGCTGTAGCTGTAACGGCTTCCGAAGACAACGGAGCAGATCACGTTCGCAGCTGCATGTCTGAACATTGTCATTGGCTCGAAGGCATTTCCTGCAGCCACAGAAGAGGCAAAAAAGGCATCAAAAGGTCAACTGTTAGTTATCTGCTTCAACGCAGAAAACACCCTGCTTGCCCCTTCCTTTGAGCTCTGAGCCCTGGTTGGATCTGCCTCGTCTAACAGCCAAAGCAAAAAGCTGTGGGCTCCTAAATCTACCTCCCTGTTCCTAAACCTGTCTGCAGTGTTGGGGACTGAGGAAAGCAGAGGCCCCTCCAGGTGCTCTGGGCTCCTACTGATGTGCCCTGGGGATCTGGGGGGGCTGCAGAGCATCTCCCTGCGGTGACAAGCCCCTCGCCAGCACCGCGCATCAGCAGCAGAGAGGCCAGCGTACAACTGAGCCTCCATCTGTTATATTCAGGAAGCCCCAGAAGAGGTGGTGGCACTGGTAGCAGCTCTGTTTTGCTGGACCGGGAGGACATCACCCTGATAACCTCCCTGTCACCAGGGCGGTATCCGATCTGTGCATTCTCAATGCCATGCAGTTTGGTTTCCTATTTCTGTTCTTTAGACATGAAATGTTCCTGGGTGGTCCCCCACCCCGTGCACCAATTCAGGAGCAGGATCTTCCACCCTGGCCTTTAAGCCATGACCATACCACATCCCTTCTACCCTCTCTGGGTGGGATGGGGCTGGGTCTGAGCCCTCTCTCTACAAGGATCATCCACACCAGCCGTTGCAAACAGCTCTGGGGATCACAAATGTCCCATGAGACTGTTGCGTGTCCTCCACCTGTCCTGGGGAGGATGGACAGGACCCATGTCACCTCTGAGTTTTGCCAGCAGGTCCACCAGGTGCTGGGCCTCCTGCTGCACTCGCCACGACATGGAGCTCTTGCCCATCCCGAAGTCCCGCAGGGTGCTGAGCGTGAACCTCCGTAGCTCCCGCCACTTCTCCTCGTCATGGGAGACAAAACCTGGAGGGAAGCAGTGGAGACCATTCACCTGCCTGCCCCACCACTCCTCCTCAGAAATGAGACACCCTGCTCTGAGCCCGGCTGAGGAGCAGAAGACAACCCTGGTGTGTGCACAGCATCCTTAACAGGCTGAGGATATCTACAGAAACTCAGAACAAAGCTGGAGCTGGCTAACTGGAATTAATGTTGTCCTTGGACAGGAAGCTTAATAGATGGAGGGACTTGCAGAGTGGGAAACCAGTATTTGAGGTCTTGGGGCGTCAAGTCCTTCACTAGACTTGAGCATGGCCAGGTGCAGTCAAGGACTTTCTGCTCACCCAAAGAGCAACACAGTGCCTAGAAGAAACCCAGACACCTACCGTAGTCTTTCGATAGCTGCATCAGGAGGGGTATTTCAGGTCTCCCTCCAAACTCCTCGTAGTGGCCCAGCAGAGCATCCTTCACCACCTCGTACCCGCAGAGCACCACCGCCGGCTTCAGCCCCAGCCAGACGGTGAAGACGGGGCCGTACGTGCTGCTGAGCTGGGGGAGGACGGGAAGGCTGCGGTGATTGAGGGTCCCGCACCCAAGCCGCTCATTTAATTTCAGATTAGGTCCCGTGGCCGCATTGCTGATGAGTGCATGGGCAGGGAGGGGAAGCGCCTCACTTGCAGCCCGCGTCTTCGCCCCGCTCCCACCCCAGCCCTGTCCCTCTGGGGGTTCTGGTCCCAGTGCCACTCTGGGGGTTCAAAACACCATCTCTGGAAAGTAGCTCTGGATGGATGTTAGTGCCAGCACCATGGGTCCCTTACAGGAGGAGAAAGACTGCAATAACACTACTGATTATGCTCCCAGTAGCAGGGATTTAGGTAATTCTGGCAGAGCAGGAGAGGAGGGTGGGAAAGAGAGAAAAGAAAGGTGGGAGAAGAATCATCTGCATGATTCCCCCTTCATTTTGGCACAGGACATTCATACTTTCTCTGGCTGCCCTGCTGGGACTGGGAGCAGGTACAGCACTGCCAGCTCCTCTCTTACCTTCTCATAGGTCCTGTAGAGGGGCAAGATGTCCTTTTGCCATAAGTTGCCCAGAACGGGCCACGGGGCTGGTCCCGGAGGCAGCTGGCTTCTCTTCTTATCGTTTCTCCAGGCCAGGAACCACAGGACGTAGAGGAGGAGGAGGAGGGTAGTAAGCACTCCAGTCAATCCGACATCCATTCTCACCCTGTTCTGCTGAGCAGGGAAAACAATAAAGAAATTCCCCCTCCAGCGAGAAAATCACAGCTGAGCAGCGAGCAGAGGAGCCGAAACCTGCTGCCTCTGCCCTTCCTTGCGTTTCATATAGGTGCAGCGCTTCCCACATCCCCGGGGTCACCTCCTGCGCATCCTCCCACCACTCCCCGGGGGGTCATTGACACAGAAACGCTGGTTTCTCCCGGTCAAGCACATATCTGCCCCCACCATGTCGTAACGCAGGTCTCAAAGGTCTGACGTGGGGTGCTGGAAGCGTTGCAACACCCTGCAGGCATGCCCTGCATGTTCCTGCGGTGCTGGGTCACTTGCTGCTCGGTGCTCCCTTTCGGTGGCGTGCGACGGAAGGAGATGTCACCATCCTGGCAAAACCTTGCATGTCACCACCAGGCCATTGCTCGTTTCATCGCTGCCGTGCTTACCAGTAAACGGAAACCAGGGAAGCCCAGGAGCAGGGCACATGCAGCTGGACAGGGTGAGTTTTAGGTTAGGTGACAATTTTCCACCAAACTTCTTTCTTATCCCTGGAGGTGTTCAAAAAACATGTAGATATGGCACTGCAGGACATGGTTTAGTAGGTGGTGATGGGTAGATGGTTGGACTTGGTGATATTAGAGGTCTTTTCCAACCTTAATGTTTCTATGATTCTATGGTTCTGATGGAAAATGGGAAAAACAACATTTTTGTTCTGAAAGATTTTAGGGTTCCACTTGGATTTTGGATGAACATCAACCCAAGTTATTGCAGTTGTTGCAGACATGGGGTTAACTCTTCCCTGGGCTTCTCCAGGCTCTTCAGGGTTCCTCCGATGCTTTTGAGCATCTCGCTCTGCACACCAGCACATCTGGCTGCACACGAGCACATCTGGCACTGGCTCAGCTGCCACCCCTCTGGTCGAGAGCACTCGCAGCCCTTGGCCGAGCAAGCTGGTTACAAGCCAGCTCCCAGCAAAGGGTGAGGATTCTCCTGGAGGACAGGGCTGGAGGAAAAGAGAGAGGAGGTCTGATTTCATGCTAGTCCCTGCAGTGGACGGAGATTCTCAGCAGAGGGCATTGAGTGGTGCTCCTCGAGAGGAGCCTGAGATGTAACGCTGAGCCGGAGCAGAGCACAGCAGCATCCCCCGGCACCCAGCCGCAGGACGAACGGCGGAGCCTGGGCTGCGTTTGGGCAGCGCTGATGGAAACAGCCAGGACCTCCGTGCTTGCAGCCTTTTTTGGCCACGCAGCGGGGCCGTTCGCAGTTGTCGGGCAAAAGGTGCTTGATGCCACCAGCCGGGCTCATCCCAGCAGGGCGCTGGGTCATGCTCTCCGCAGCCACAGCGTGAGTCCTTACATGTACACAACAAATTTCTCTCAAATCACCAAAAAACAACTGGCAATGAACCTTCCACTGCCCTGGGACTGCTCCATTTCAATATTTCAATTTTTTTCCCCCTGCCCCATGCTGCTGGGGGCTGGAGGCGGCTCCACCAGCACCCCAAACGCACTCAGCAAAAGGGGTTTTGGGGGGAGAGGGTCCTGGTGGCTGGAGGGGCAGCCCCACAGCCCGGTGCCAGGAGCCCCATGGCTGAGACTTGCTGGGGCTGAGACCAGGAGTTTGCGGTGACTCACTTGTTTACCCTGTCCCATCATGTTCCGTCCCTGCTCTTCTCACAGATTGCTCTAAATTCTTGGCTTGGGTGCCCGCAAGAGCGGAAGTTTGCTCGCGGAGGTGATGTAGTGACTGGGACTTTGGCAGGGGGGTGAGCAGCCTCTCGGTGACCGACACCATTTATTCTGTGGCAGCCAAACAATAAAAAGGAATCACTCGAGCAACAGGAAAAGAAAAAGACGTGGGCATTAATCTGAGCTGCAAAGTTTAAATCGGATGGAAAATTCCCTCTTCTGCGAGCGAGCTCAGGCAGAGCCCGTGGCCACCTGCCTGGAGACCGATGGCGTTGGACTGCGGCACTTACTCATTGCTACGGCAGGTGGTTTGAAAGCTGAATGTCTGTAATGCAACAAAAAAAAGCATTATTATGTCACATTTTATTAATTAAATGGAGAAAAATTAATTAAATGGAGAAAATAAACAAATCACACTGGGTGTTAGGAGTGCATGAGTCCAGGTAACCAGAGAAGCAGTTTAACAAGAAACAACTCCCAGGGATGATGAAACTTTGCCTTTTTCTTCTTCAACTGCTTGATGAAACCTTGCTTTCAGTTTCTCTTCATAATCTATAGAATAAATCAAACCAAAAGATGAGCAGTGTAGTGTCTCTATAGTATCTCTTGTCAAGTAGGCAGAGAAAAAGGGCAAGGTAGAAGCTGTTGAGTAAACTTTTGGCAGCTGAGTGCCGTTGTGCAAGAAGGAAGCTCAGGAGGGAAGAGCACAGATGGGCTTCAGAGAAGCCACTTCAGCCCTGTGAGGGTCTGGGACCTAAAGTGAGCCCAAACCACTTCGTATGGACCCAAACCTGTTGCTATTTTGTCCGTCTTTCTACTGATTTTCTTATGAGGGCTCTTGGAGAGCAGGGGTCTGGAGAGGAGCAGACTGCTGCAAGGCTTTGGGAGCCCTTCACTGTCAGCTGGTGAGACCTTGCTGCCTCAAAACCTAGAACAGCAGGGACAGGAAAAAACCCACATGGATGGACCGATGTGACATGACCAAAAAGACAATATTTTGACTTCTAAAAAAAGATTAAAAATCTATATAGAGATTGCCCAGGCCTTTGGATTTTAGTTTAATGTCATGTTTTGGGACAAAACTCATGGAGAAATAATGTGTAAAAGCAATTGAGAAGCAGAGCAGCCCACGCTGGCCCAGCATCTGCTGGAGGCTCCTGGTGCGCGGGGGGACGTCTGGTCCCAGCCATGCCCGGTCCTGGAGCCAGGATGGAGCCCAGTTCCTGCCTGCCATGCTGCAGCTCTTCAAGGGACGGGGAAAAGCATTGCTCTGTTAAATTGTCAAGTTGCTGGATCAGACCCAGAATATATCTGAGGGGTAGATTCAAGGAATTAGAAGAAATGATGCTTGTGGGGTATTTTTTGGTGTAGATGTGTATTTGGAAAAGCTGCAAGGCAAACACAGAAGTGAGAGAAGATGACTGCAGTTAAATAAAGGAGTCAATAAACTGTCTGGGTTATTAGATCTAGGAAGATCTGCTGGAGGCAATCATAATGGCTGTTCCTGTCTCTCAGCCAGCACTTCTCTGCTGTCGGTATCAAAACGCCATGGGAAGGAGTGGGACACGTACCACACCACGAGGAGGAGGATGAGGAGCAGAGCCACGGCACGGCCGGGAACAGGGTCTGGCTGGGGCTTGCAGCTGCAGAAACACCAAGGCTGGAGGCACTCTTGAGGTCATCTCCTCCAAGCCCCTGCTCCAGCAGGGCCAGCGGCAGGAGGCTGCTCCGCACTGTGTCTGGTTGGGCTTTGAATATCTCCGAGGATGGACACTTCACAGCCTCTCTGAGCAACTTCTTCCCATGTCCAGCCACCCTCACAGTAAAATAGTATTTTCTTATGTTTAAGGAGAATTTCCTATATTTCAGTTTGTGCCCATTGCCTTTTGTCACTTGGCACCTCAGAGAAGAGTCTGGCCCTGTCTCCTCTACCCCTCTCCATCAGGCATTTCTCCACATGGATAAGATCTCCCTGAGCCATCTCTCATCGGAGCCATGCTCCAGGCCCTTAGTCTTTGCTGAACTCACTCCAGCATGTCCATGTCTCTCGTACTGGGGAGCCCAGCACGGGGCAGGACACCCAGATGTGTCTCACCAGTGCTGAGCAGAGGGGCAGGATCTGCCCCTCGATCTGCTGACGATGCTCTGCCTGAGGCAGCACAGGAGGCTGACAGCCTTCTTTGCTGTAAGAGTGCATTGCTGGCCCATGGTCAGCGTGGTGTCCACCAGGACCCCAGGGCCATCTCTGCCAAGCTGCTCTCCAGCTGGGTGGCCCCAGCATGTCCTGGTGCCTGGGGCTGCTCCTCCCCAGGGTAGGACCTGGCTCTTCCCTCACAGACCTTCATGAGGTCTCTCCCAGCCCATTTCTCCAGCCTGCCCGGGTCCCTCTGGATGCCAGCACGACCCTCTGGTCCATCAGCCACTCCTCCCAGTTTGGTCTCATCTTCCAAAGTGCTCGAGGCGCGCCCCGCACCATCACCCACGTCATGATTGAAGATGTCAGACAACATTTCTGGAGACTTCTTGTCCACAGGCTTTCGTGGCAGCAGTGCTGGGTAGCTGTTACACCGTGTGCAGTTTCAGCCTGGGCTTTGGGGAGCCCACCCTACCTCCACAACCTCTTCCTTGCACCCTTCAGGTTGGAGCCTTTTGTCAAGGCTGATGCCCAGATCGCACCTTGGGTATGAAGCAAATCTACACCCGTGGGTTCCCCTGATCTCATGCCTTGCTTCAGCTCTGCTGGCTTCGAGTAAGCAGTTACACTTACGCTAAGGCAATTAATATTATCCTAATGCAATTCTCCCCAAAGCCAGGGCACTCTGGAGGTGCTCCACTTCCCCCGGGGCCTCAACCACGCAGAATGAGAGAGGTGTAAAAATCGCTGCAAACCATTTAAATCTCTCTCCCTTTCCTTTCTGCAAGCACAGGGGTGAGACAGCCCCGGCGGCTGCTCGCTGCGTAACCCGGGCCAGCTCATGACTAATCTGGGAGTATTTTTGGTTGCTCTTAATAATGCAGCAGTACTCGCTGCGCTGGAGCCTGGCCGTACTTCTAGGGCCAGTGTCATTTGTCATCGCTGTCATCTCCTCTCGCTGGGATGTAGCTCCATGGCAGCGTGGTGCTAGAGCCCCTTTCACACTCCTGGGGGTCATTTCTGGGGTTTGCTATGGGATCCCTTACGGAAATCCAGTTTTACACCACCGACCAACCCAGACCTGCTCTGGTGTGTAGGAGAGGCACAGTTTGATTTGTGTCAGTAACGAAAATGTGTTTTTGTTTGGTCCCAGGGATTTCTCCAGTGTGAGGAAGGCAAAGCCATGGAGCAGGTCCCCTCTGCCCGCTCGCCGTACTTGTGCTGTTACTACTCACCTGCGTGTCTCACCTGAGGTCCTCGGCTGAGCCACCTGCCTTGATGGCTGCTACTTGGAGGTGGAGAGCATCAGTGTGTTGTGGCCTTCGCTCCTGGTGATAGCCGTGGCAGCACGGGCACCAAGCAGGGCTTCAGGCTTTAAAATACCTACGGGCCCAACCCTGCACCCTTGGAGGATTCAGCACTGGAGGAGCATTGGGCTCTTCCTTCACCCATCTACACATCACAGTTAAACCAAGCAGACAGCTTGGTCTGGTTTTCCACGGCTTGCTCATCCTGCAAGGAGGATGAGGCTTTCACCAGTGCCAGCACGTTTCTCCTGGTCCTAAAGTCCTTGAAACATCTCAAGGGTCTCTGGGAGCCCTGTGGGACATCAGGGATGGGTCCTGCTTCAAGTGGGAGAGGCAGACCTGTGCTCCCGTGTCCCATCTTGCCAAGTAGCAAGACATAATTCAAGCAGAAAGATGAAGCAATTCCCATCTGCTTTCAATAAATGTCATCAGCTTGCTTCTAGTCTACCATGGTTTTAGTTTTAACACGGTGGCAACAGTGGGTGATCCATACAGCGGTGGCAAAGGAGAGCAGAGCACGATCACGGCATTGGGAACAGCCCTGGGAACGGTAACGGTTACTCAGGGACTGCCAGCCCTCATTCTGATTCCTTCAGGTCAGGAAAAGAAGAGAGAGACAGACATTTTTCCCATTAATCAGAGTTTGCACAGAAGGCAGACGAAGGTAGATGGTGTTTGAAGTGCCTGCAGGATCAATCCCACTCCGAAGCGCTGAGCGTCAAAGGCTGGCGGGCCCTGAAGGTCACTCATCCTGGAGAGCCGGGCGTGAAGACAGCCCAAATATCTCTTAATATTTGGCTGGAGACACGCACAGCCAGAGCAGGGTCCTGGTCTGCGGGTGCACAGACACCCCTGCCGCCGCGCTGGAAATCAAACAAGCCGGCTGAATCCCCAGTGGGTGGAAATCCATCACCACCGTGGGGACTGATCTCAAGCACTGCCTTTGTGATTGAACCCGAAAATGCGAGTGAACTTTCCTATAATGTTTTAATTTTTAATCTTCCCCCTGCTTCCCCGTGCTGCCTGTCCGATGTGTGTTGGCCACAGCCGGGCACGAGGAGCAGCTGTGGTGGATTTACAGCCGCTCCAGGAGCTTCCCATACGGCCTCCGCTTGCTTAATTACATGGCATTAATCTCTCCCTGTAATTCCCTGGAGAGCCAGGCTGGCTGCGGCAGGGAGGAGCAGTTTGTGCTGCTTGTGGTGGGTCTGGTTTATGGACAAAGATGCAGTTCTGCTCTCCGAATCGCTCCGGAAAAGGAGCCTGCTGCTCTCCCTGCACCCTCGCTCCCAATGGGACCAGTTGCACTGGTCCCGCTCCTGGTTCTAGGTAAACATGGCTCTGTTTTTAAACAAGATGATGCAGCTTTCCAGGGTGAGTTGCCTTGCAGGTTGCCGGTGAGGGCATGCCAGGAGCCCAAGTACCATTCAGAAATGTCTGAAGAGAGAAAATCTTGTGCTGTGCACGTGGAAAATTAGCTGAGCCTTGCCACGTTCTCGTCTTCCCTGTTAGTGAGATGGGCATCCCGGCAGGGACATCAGCGAGTCGTTACGAAAATCATGTAAAGGATGTAAAATACTTGGCATTTCCTAGAACCGCTGTGGAGGTGCAGACTGCACGTGCTGAAACCTTCCTGTCCTGCTGTTCACCGTTCCTCCAATAATTGCGGAGAGGAGGAAAAATCTCCCCCTCCTTCTCCTCTGCCACCTTGCAAACACACCACGTCCTTATCCAGGGCACGCCGTTCCTTTGCTCTGTGCGTGTGTGTGTTTACCACATCTACAAACCTCATTAAAATGTGATAATTCCAAGAAAGGGGAAAAAAATAGCACGCGCACTTGATGCACCTGAACGCGATGCTTACACCTTTCCGAGCACGTCTGGGAGAGATGCTCCCCAGGAGCCGGGCTGGTCACCTGGGGCTGGCACCATGTCACAGAATCACAGAATGGTGGGGGTTGGAAGGGACCTCTGTGGGTCACCCAGCCCAACCCCCTGCCCAAGCAGGGTCACCCACAGCAGGCTGCACAGCACCGCGTCCAGGCGGGG
>Ga0065711_1045762_pt1 | contig 13279 bp, 19 predicted proteins | sample Hoacrofraction12_FD_59098 | JGI IMG/M metagenome (GOLD analysis project Ga0065711, IMG submission 59098) | Hoatzin crop microbial communities from Cojedes, Venezuela - Epithelial fraction 12 v2 (version 2) | ecosystem: Host-associated > Birds > Digestive system > Esophagus > Crop | place...
AACCACCCCCCCACCCCACCCAGGGACCACGCACCCTCCCCGGGCTGATGGCCCCCAGTCCCCTGCCCTCCCCCAGGGGTGACGCCAGGACACCCAACGCGGGGAGTTTTGTGCCCCGATGTCATCGCCAAAACGGGGGTCACCCCAGCCCACCCCCCAAACCCCACTGACCGGGGGGCAGCCGGGCCGGGCTCATCGTCCGCAGCATCCCCCACGCACCCCAGCCACGCTGCCAGGGGCGGGGAGGAAATCTGCGCTATACAGAAATTTAGCTCAATCTTTGCTAAAAAAAAAAAAAAAAAGAAAAAAAGAAAATAAAAAGAGCCTGGATGCTGCTTTCGGGCCTTCAGCACTCGGTGACCCTCAAGAACGGGTGCTGCAGGGAGCATCCCCCCCCATCTCCCCGAGCACCAGGCAGGCGTGGGAGCTGCGAGCCCGCCTGCCGCAGGAGCGAGCCGCAGCGAGCTTCTCCCAAGCATGGGTTGGGGCAGAGCTGTCCTCACGACAGATGTCAGCCGGAGAGAACGAACAGGCCTGGCCCAGCTGCCAAAGCAGCCCCTCGCGCAGTGTCCCCAACCCCGGGGGGGGGTCCCCACGGACCCCTCCGTGCTGCGAGCGTGGCTCGAGCGCTGCGGGAGAAATGAGAAGTTGTTGGGGCCGGTGGGCGATGCTCGTACCTTGGGTGGGCAGCCTCCTGGGAGAAGGTCGCTGGCATTCGGGGGGACGAAGAGATGGGGGGGGATAAAAAAAAAAACCCCAAAGGATTTGCTTGCGGGAGCAGCGGTGCAGCACGGAGCCAGAGCCCCGCTCGCGGCTCGGCCGACCAGAGAGCTGGCTTCGGCCAGCGGGATCTGGGGACAGCCGGCGGGATTTGGGGACGGCAGAGCAGAGAGCCTGGTGCTCTGGGCTGCTTAAAGGGACACTCACGAGCTCAGACCCAAAAAAAAACCCATATGTCATCTGCCTTATTTGGTGAGGAATGGGTTGACGGTTCTGAAATACATTTTTTTGTTTGTTTGTTTTAAATGGAGCGCTCCTTTGCTGGGAAAATGAAAGAGATGGGGATGGGGAGGGGAGTGGGAGAAAATAGCCCCTGCTGTTTACATGCCTTGGGATTGGGGCAGGGCATAGCCAAGCCGCCCTGAGCAGCGGTCCAGTGCCCCGCATCCTTCTTAAAAAGGCAATCGGCCCCGCTCACGTCCCCATCACGGCCACCGGCACGGCATGGGACGCCTGCGTCCCCAGAAATCCAAGGGGTGCAATGAGCCTGTCCAGGCGGGAGCACAGCACAAGCCGTGCCGCCGGGGATGCCAAAGACCACCCCAAATGTAGAAGGCCTTGGCTCCCCCCAGCAGCCCCAGCCACCAGCATGGAAATGGGCCAAAGGGATGGAGGACGGCTGGTCGCAGCCCGGCCCGTGGAGTGGAGGAGGAGAGGGACCCGATCCCCAGGAGCAGCTATGGCTGGAGCCCATGGCACCGGGTGGGATCGGGGGCTGCCGGGACAGAGGTCCCACCGCCCGGAGAGACACACCATCACGGGTCCCTTATCTAGGGGAAAGGAAGCTTCTGTATTTATTCTGCGTAGAAAAAAAAAAGCTGCTTTTTGACTGCCGACAGAGCCCCCGTCATAGGCTCCCCACCAACTCCGGAGCTGCGCTGGAAAGATAAACATGGCTCTTTTCCTGAGCATAACAAAGTCCCTCCATAAAATGGGGTGGGTTTTTTTTTTTTTTTCAGCCCTCTGGTACTGTTTTCTCCTCCCGAGCGTGTGCAGGTTATCCCACCCGACGCGCTGCGTGCGCATCCCCGACACGGCGCGGCCGGGGCAGAGCTGAAGCCACAGGGCGAAGCGGGTGGGATCGGGGCTGGATCCCACCTCATCCCTCCGGGAGAGCCGGGCTCCCCGGGCAGGGACACCACGCGTCCCCTGGCCAGCCCCCGCCGAGCTGCTGCCTCCAGCCCCAGTCCCTGGGGGAAACCTGCCCGTTGCGGTGCCTGGGACCTGACTCTTCCTCAGCCTAGGGAAGAGTTTCCCTTCTTCTGGCTAGGAAATAAGCAATAAACAACTCCACGGGCCCCAGGAAAGAAGAAATGCTTTGAATTTACCCAGGAGGGGCAAACGCCGGGCTAGTCCTTCCTAATGTAATTGCTACGCAGACTCTGCAGGGAGTCCTCGTGCTGAGGTATATCAAAGCCAGATCCTCAGAGCTCCCTGGCAGAGCATCTTTTAATGTAACAGGCTTAATGCCCGAGTTTCTGGAGGTGTGCACGCGACTCAGCCTCCACAGAATCACAGAATGGTGGGGGTTGGAAGGGACCTCTGTGGGTCACCCAGCCCAGCCCCCTGCTGAAGCAGGGTCACCCAGAGCAGGCTGCACAGCACCGCGTCCAGGCGGGTCTTGAATATCTCCAGAGAAGGAGGCTCCACAACCTCCCTGGGCAGCCTGTTCCAGTGCTTCCAGCCTCCCAGGAAAGCCCTGGTGAGCTCGGGACACGCTGCAAAACGGGGCTGGTTTGGGAAGACGAATGCCATAGAGATACCGAGCGCTGCACCTCTGTCCCAGCACCCTCCAGTTTGCGGGTGTTTTCCCCCGATGCTCCCTAACCGCTGCCTCGTTGCTCTGCAAACAGAGCGAGGCCAGGGGTAGCAGAGAGAGAGGCCGTCAGCCTCCTTTGCTGCAGAGATGCTCTACCTGTGCCGCTAATTAGTGGCATGAGAAGTGAGTGCCGCCTTCTCCAGTGGGAAGCAGCTAATAAACTAATTAGGATAATGGGTAACTGAGCAGATAAAGCTCTTCAGTTCTTTGCTAACAGGTCATGGATGGGTGTGGAGCTTTTCCCCCAGCCACCAGCTCAGCAGCAGGGCAGGCAGCAATGCTCCAGCCTGTGTGACACCAGTGCTCCCAGCCCTGCCGCTCCAGCGATGCTCCAGCCTGTGTGACACCAGTGCTCCCAGCCCTGCCCCTCCACAGATGCCCTGCGTGGGGAAGGGCCATGCAGGTATTTCCCGGGGTATCCCGCTTCGCAGTAACCCTGTGCTTTTTTTCCTCGGGACCTGCAAGCCTCAAATCCCTTTATTTTTACACAGATGCTGCGTTTTCCACACCAGTGACCCATGACTGTGGGCAGGCAGCTGATGCTTGGCAAGGTGACCTCTGCCAGCTCAAGGCTGGTGACAAGGGCAACCGTGGTGGAGGGCACTCACAGTCAGCCCCCATCACACCAGGAGTTTTGTGTCTTTTTGAGGTGCTGCATGAGGGGGAAGCAGGTCCCTGCCCCAGATGTGCTGCACTGCTCCCATCCATCCCCGGCAGCTTGCGGGTTGGGTGGGAAAGCGTGGTCCCAGCCCTGCAGCATCCCTTCAGGCGGTGCCGCCGGCACAGGGCAAGACCGGTGACAGAGCCTGCCACCCACGTAAAGGGCTCCAGAAGTGAGATTTTGAACGGGTGAGACAAAGCAGGGCTGTGTAAGTCTGCAGAGCAGACAGCCTAAATAAACGCGGGTGTAGGTTTTCTGTCTCGGAAGAGCTTGGTCAGCTCCGGAAAATGCCCAAAGGTTAAAAAATGGAGAATTTCCACCACCCCGCCCAGGAGTGCTGAAACAACTCCAGTGATATCTACAGTGAAAGCATAATGGGCTTATTTCCAGATCCAGGGCACGCGATCCGGTCAGGAGCTGCTCCTCCGTCGGAAACCACGGAAGGGTGCAGAGCCCAGGTCAGCTCAGTGCTGCTCGCTCCCGCGCCGGGCAGCCCGGAGCCTGCTGCTCCCCCAGCCCACCTGGGACCCTCACCCTCCCCGCTGCTGCCAGCCCACCCAGGATCCGGGTCACGGGTGGCAATGCTGCTTCCTTCATCCGAGGGGAAGGATTTGAGGCCGAGAGTTGATGTGACCTTGGGCTCAGGCAGGGAGCTGCCACGTGGCCCTCCCCGCCGTGCGCTCTGACCATCGCGCTTGGCTCTTGCCCTTTATCCAAAAAAAGCCGGTTTTAGTCGCCGCTCACCCAAAGTGCTTAATGGCTCTCTGATCCCGGCTGGAGAAACCGCCAAAGAGCAGAGCAGAGCATCCACCTCCGCACTCCCTCCCCAGCCTGAGCCCCTTCCTCCCCGTTCGCATCCCAGTGAGCTGGGATCGATCCTGCAGCGTCCCCTCCCCGCGCAGACACAGCAAGAGATGGAGCGGGGAGGACCCTGGCTCTCCTTTGCCGAGCACCCAGGGTAATCCTGCATCATCGTTTGGTTATCTCTGACAACCACAACTCTTTCCTACAGATGCGAGGAGCTGCTCGGTGCCCAGCCCAGCAAAACCCCCTGGCCGACACCTCCCGAGCCTGCTCCGGACCCCTCCATCAGCAGGTCAGACACACCAACGGCATCATGCAATTAAAAACCTGATTTAAAACCTTCCTGCCCTCATCCTCATGGGGCTTTTATCTGAGGGTGGGAGGAGGTAAACTCATTACTCTGCGCTAGGGTCACTTATTAACCTGCCGGTTCCTAACCATGCACTTATCTCCTCCTGCCAGCCCTGGACTCAGTCAGGCACCTCCAGGGGAGCTCTCCTGCCCTACATTGCTCTCTCCTCATTAGCTTTTCGTTTGGTTTAATTGCTCCTGCAGATCTGCCTGGGGGATGCCCGTGGGGAGATGGGGCAGGGGGTGCGGGGGGAACGGGACAGTGCTCAGCCGGGCACGAAGCTGTGCAAGGTGTGGGATGCCCTGATGCTGGTTCACAGCGAGGAAGAGCGGGCAAGGCTCATGGTCTTGCCTGCTGCTGCCCAGTTGTACGTGGAGATCTGCTACGGACCCCTAGGCTGGCTGGGGTAAATATTTGAGGTCACAAGTACTGAATTTCGGCAGGAGAGCACCAAGTACCAACTCCACCCAAGAGCTTTGCAGCTAAAACACAGCTCTCCTCCCACCCAGCACTTGCACCAGCCTCCCGTGCTCAAAACACGGGCAAAAGCTACTGGGGTGGGGTGCATCTCCCGCAGGCAGCTTGGAGGGGACCACAGCTCCCCGGACCCTCTCCCTGCCCCGCGCCGGGCTCTGACCTGCAGTGGTGGTGTCCACGTCCCTGGCCGCCAGCTCCTCCACCTCCGCTCTCTTGCGCAGCTCCAGCCGCCGCGAGAAGCCTTCCCTGGGCTTCCAGAGGTCCTGGATGAGCAGTGGTTTCTCGTGGTCACCCAGGACCCTCAGCGCCTCCGTCTGCCACCGTTTCTCGGGGCCCTCAAACTTCCCGATGACATCGCACAGGGCGTACTGCCCGGCACTGAGCTGGCTCAGCCCGTAGCGCTCCAGGGCCTCCTTCACCAGCTCCCGCGCGCCCGAGCTGCCCGTCGCCAGCACGCTCTTGTAGTTGGTGCCCGCGCAGATGTTGCCACCGAAGATCTTCAAGACGCCAGGGGCTGAGAGCTGGGTGGAAAGTTCAGCCGGGTCATCCTCCCCGGCTGCCGGAGAAGCGGAGGTTGAGCTCCGGTCCTTGTAGCTCAGTGTGCGGTACAAGACTTGGGAGAAAATCCGGCTCTGGCGCTTCAGCCGGTTCTTGGATGGTGGAGCCATGGTGGAGGAGGACCCATAAAACATGGTGCGTGAGGATGTCATGCGGCACAGCTGGGTGGGGAAGAGGAAAAAGGGAAAGATGAGTGGTTCGGAGGCCAGATGTGCAGCAGGGAAGAGCGAGCAGGAACCGGCTGGTGGCTGCAGAGGAGCCACTGTCACCTCCAAGGTGGAAAGCGACAGCAGTGAGACAGGGCCATTTCCCTCGTGCAAGCCAAGACACCAGCGAGCAGGCTCAGCTGGGCTCCTTGGCATCAGCACGGTTACCCCAGGACGGATTTGTCCCTGAAAACACAGCCTGAAGCGATCCCAAATTTCTCCATCATGCACATGAAGAGGTCCCTCTTGCCCAAGCAAAATGCAGCGGGAGGAGAGCAGAGCCCAGCAGGACTTGGCGGGGCCCATCCTGGTCAGGAGCCAAGGCGTCAGCAGTCACTTTCACTAACAAGTTTACGGAGCAATCTCGCTTTTCAGAGGTGAAACAGAAAGCTCAAGTGCAAATTCAATCACTCCGAGGTTGCTGCTAAACGCTTTTGCTCAAGGAGAGGCACAGGGTGAAAAGGGGCTTTAATTAGCCTTTTTAAAAATGTCCTGACTCGGGCGAATCTGTCAGCTGCTGCTAGTTTGTGGAGGATGTTAAAGCACGTGGTGGCATCGCTGACAACGCTGCCCTGGTCACATTACCCAGGGCAGGGCTGCTTGGGGTGGCCCCGGATGGGGAGCGACCACAGGAGGGGTGGCCATGGCCATGCGACAGCTCCTGGTGCACATGGGTCACCAGGAACAGGCTGGAAACCGCGATGCTCTCGTGGCTTTGGGCAGATTTGGTCCTGCCCGATGTCACCGCCGACATCTGGGGCCGGCTTTGAAGTCGCATCCTGGACGCGCAAACACCCGGCGCTTGCACGGCGCTGATAACGCCAGCGGCTGCCCCACGACCTGCTGGTCGGAAAGAGAACCTGAGCGTTTCTGATTCGGACAGGATGAATTTCTCCCTCACCTCCGGATTTACAGCGTGCAGCCTGCGTGCAGGGAGCAGGCACGGGCAGGGACTCGCACACAAGGGGACCCCCGAAATGCCCCATCCGCAGCTATCGGAGCGCTTTGATGCCGCACTCGGCACGATCCAGCTGCGCACGGCCCGGGAGATGCGGGGGGCCGGCGGCTTTCTGCATCTGCAGCCCCATCTCGCTCCTCTGGAGCAAACCCAGCGCTATCAGGCAGCATGATGTCGGCCCTGGAAAGCCTCCAAACCACCATCTAATTCGGGAAGAAAAAGCGTCCCTGCTGCTAATGGAAGAGGTCACCTTCTAACCCAGAAACCACCTCCCTGCCGCACACGGAGGATTTCTGCGGGGTGTACATCTCCCACCCCAGGACTAGAGGCCCCCAGAACACTGCAGATGGGGAAACTGAGGCACCAGCAAGTGCTAAGGCTGCAAGACGTGCCTGGGAGCTGGGCAATCCTGCTGCACCCCAAGTCACCCCTTTTACCCCCAGTCCCACCAGGACTATGACAACACTGGGGTCTGTCCTTCTTCCCAAGCCACTGGCTGCGACAGCGAGGACATGGCAGCCGTCTGGGTGCTGCGAGGCATGGAGGGGAGATGCCACCACCGCCCTGGCACGTTGCTGCTGCCTGGCTCACTGAGACTGGACTTAGAATTATAAAATCACAGAATCACAGAATGGTAGGGGTTGGAAGGGACTTCTGTGGGTCACCCAGTCCAACCGCCTGCCGAAGCAGGGTCACCCAGAGCAGGCTGCACAGGACTGTGTCCAGGCGGTCTTGAATATCTCCAGAGAAGGAGACTCCACAGCCTCCCTGGGCAGCCTGGGCCAGGGCTCCATCACCCGAAATCATAGAATCGTTAAGGTTGGAAAAGACCTCTAAGATCACCAAGTCCAACCGTCACCCCACCACCACCACGCCTGCTAAACCACGTCCTGAAAAATCAGCCTGGAAAGCAGGGCTTAGCATCTCCTGGTTAGTACCTCACCAGCTGAGCCAAACGTTGGCTCCAGCGCCTTCACCACAACTCACTGGGTTGGGGGAAGGCTCTCCCTGCTCCCACCTTCCAACTGGGGAAACTGAGGCAGGGATGGGGTTAAAGCTGCGGCTCCACCCATGCTGCTGCTCCTTCTCCAGCTGAGCCCGGAGCTGCTCGGGACATCCCTGGGGACATCCCTCGGTGTCTGCGGTGTGGCATCTCCCCGGAGCGCCGGGGCAGACCCAACCTGGGGAGCAGGTCAGGGCACTGGCAGACAGTCTGGTTCAAGAACAGTTTCCCTGGGCTGTCAGCACGGCCCCGCCAGCCCTCACGAAGATCGGCCAGAAGAAAAACTACCCCGGTGTCCCCACGAGACCTTGCCATTAAGGATGCAAAAGACAAAACTTTGTCATCAAATCACTGTTTTCAGTTCGCAGCTTTAATCTCCTCTGCCCTGAACTGCCTCCAGCACAAAGCGAAACCTTTTAACATCTGCTGCTGGTAAAATCGCTTCTCCGAGCCCACATCACAGACAGAGACACCATCCTCGCTCCTCACAGGTCCCTGCCTGGGTTTGAATATGTTATTTATAGCTCAGCTCTTTTCCTGCTCTTTCCGTCAAATGCAGCTTCTACAGAGTGCAGGGGCAAAGGCATTTCATGGGAAAAAAACACAAAGCCTGGACTGAGAGCAGCTTCTAGCCTGGTCAACCTGTTCTTCAACATCTGGAGCCACACCGGCACGATTTCACCAGGCACCAGCCCAGGCCACCTGAGAAGTTGCAGCGTTATCCCAAAGACAGCGCAACGCACGGTCTTTATCCCCCCGAGGACTGGAATGGACGTGGTAAGATGGTAACGAGATGGGCTCCTCCAGCACCCGTACGCTGGGCACGGAGGAGGAGGTGACAGAGAAAACCACAGCACGTGCCATGACATCGGGTCCCGCTGCGAGGGCAGGGATGCTCTGGCTGGACCCAGCTACCAGGGGACAAGCCAGCAAGCGCGTTCACGGTTCAGGCATGTCTTCCCGCAGAGCGGTGGGACGCGTGCTCCTGGGCCTCCCCAGCCCGGGCGAGCCCCCTCCTCGCTGCCGGCAGCCCGGTTCCCCGGCTATGGAGACATGCAGCTATACAGACACGACCCAGACTTTCTCAAGAGTCCCCTTCTTCAGCGTTCAGTGATGACATCTCTGCTAGCAACTCTACAGGAATTAGCCCATAGCCTGTGACTGCTGCCCGGCGGGGTCTCTGTCGGGTATCCTCCCCCTCCCCGCACGCTGTGCCCAGCCACTCCAAAACCTGCTATTTTCCCCGGCCAGCACCGTCTGTATTTATTCTGCAGAGCTATGACAAATGCTTTTGGTATTCACGTGGCCACCACATGTCCTTCCATCACCGCAACCAACTCTGCAACCGCCAGGGACTTCCCTGCGGGCTCCGAGGTTCCTGCTCCCACCATGGGTGAGCAGCTTCTTCCTGCTGCCCCCAACCAGCACCCAGGCAATGCCTCCCCTTACCTTGCCATCCTTTTCACGTGCCTTTTCTCCTTCCATTCATCCTCTTCCTCAAAACAGGCCTTCCTCCCCGTCACGCATCATCCCGGGCAGGTGTCTGTCGTGCCTCTGCAAGAGGAAGAGGAGGAGTGGTCCTGGGCTGCTCACAGACATCAGCTGCCCACAGTGTGGTGGCTTTGGAGGGCTCAGACGTGCTGCACCTCCTCCGTCAACACGCATCGCATCTGCGGGCAGGCCACCGAGTTGCACAGAAGGCCTGCAGCTCAGCATCTCACCGTGTTCCCCCCACTGCAAGCTAAACAGACCCGAGCGCTCGCCGCAGTTGAGGGCTGCTGACTCCTGGGGACAACGGGGGACATGTGGCTGGTGACGGGCACGTTTGCACATGTTCATCCAGCCACAGCAAGTAGATGGGGAGGACCAGATCAGCCCCAAGCCCAGGCTTCATCGCAGCATGAACACGGCAGCCCTGGGGGGGGACAGAGCAAATCCAGCCATGGTGATGCCCACCAACAGCATCTACCCCATTGCAAAGAGACAGGGAGAGAGCAGCGACAGGAAAAGAAATGCTATCAGAAAGGAACGGTGAAGAGGAGGAGATGGGACCAGCAACAACCCCATGGCCTTCATCTCCTTCTCCCAAGCACGTGTGTCCTCAGGGACCCTCTCACCCATGGGTGGATAACGAGTCCTGGACCAGCTCCTTGCCCCAGTAGCCACAGCACACTGGGATGCTCACCGAGATGTGTTTTTCTTGAATCTCAGTCTATTTTGCTGGGCATCAAGGACAGCCACCAAGCACTGTCCCCTCGCCTGGCTGGCACAGATCCGCAGAAACATGATCAGCGGCAACCGAAAGAGAAAGAAAAAAGAAGCAAAGTGCCTGTGGTGGTTTCACGGTGTTTCTCAGAAAAAGCCGGCAGGGCACAAGATACGCTCTTTTCCATGGCTCCGTCCGTCATTAAAGACAAAAGCACCATCTAATTAAATCACCTAATCAGAGCCTCGGTGCAGGTTCAGCCCACCCCCTCTTGCTCATCCAGCAATGGGAGAAACTTTCTTCAAGGTGACAGGCCACGATGCGAAGGGCAAAGAGGTGCTGAACCCACCTCTGCCACTCACCAATCCTTCCGAGGATTCTTCGCTCCCGCTGGTTAAATATTTATGCCTGATTTCCAGTGTGTCTGGCTTCAGCTGCCAGACATTGATTCTCGTCATGCTTTTGCCTGCTTAATTAACGAGCTTTTGGCTACCGCGTATTTTCTTTGCAAGAGTATTTAGATGCTTGAATCAAGCCCCCCCTTCCCTCCGATTTGATTTATGAGCAGACTAACCCGATGGTGGTCTCGTCTCTCGCTGTCAGGCATTTTCCACAGCCCCTCGGTCCCTTCCGCCGAGGTGGAGCGGCTGGGTTTGGCTGTCGTAAGCCCAAATTCGGTTCTGATAGCGCCCTGACCGAAAATGCAAATCACTGCTATTTTTTTTTCCAGAGCAAAATTTCCCATTGCCCTGAAAATTTTTAATTTTCCAGCACAGAAATCAGGACAGACACACAGCCGTCCCCCGGGCAGCTCCGGCGGGAGGAGGGAGCCGCTGAGCCCCCGCGCTGCCTCTCCCCAGCATCTGCGAGCATCTCCTGCCGACAGCGGTGCACGGCCAATTTGTCACCCAGATTAGGGACAGGAAAACAGGTACAAATCCATTTATTCTTTTTGAGTGCAAAAAGATTTCCATTTTCTATTCCGTTCCAGCTGGGATGCCTTTCGCTCGCCCGGTTCACCGCCCGGATTTGTACAAACGATTAACACTGCGCTGCTCTGGGCCAGCCCCAGGTTTTTCCAGAAATCATTTCCATCTCCTTCCAGATTAGCGATAAAAGCACCGAAACACCGAGGGCACGCTACCAGCTAGCAGTGCCCAGCAGTGATAATCTCCTCCGATAACTGCCTTTGAAACGGATCAGGTTTATTTAATGCTGGCTTTCTTGACACTGTATAATGTCAGCTCTAAATACCGGACTGGACTGGCTTTTTTAATACTGGAGAGCGCAGGTTTTTACAAGAATCTCACCTCGCATAACTCAAGCGCTTCGCAGAAGTGTATTTCAGCCAGAGAGTCACCTCTTGCATTGGAGACTGAAATCAGCTCTGCTTGCCAGGAGTTATTTTCCATACAGCCACGTTGGATGGCAGGAATTTATTCCTGGTGCTGAAGTCTTTAAGCAATTAAAGCCTGAGCCAGGTTTCTCCCTCTTCTTCCTGGGGTGATGCTACCAAGCCAATCAACCTGTAGCTACCAGGTCATCTTACTCCCTTTCGGGAAGAGCAGCAACACTGTTAAACCACTTTTTAATGTGGAATTTCCCTGGGGCTCGTCCTGGCGCAGACGCAGCTTTGCATGGATGGGTGGCGAGATTTCAGCTATAACCATCCCAGAACAGCAAGCAGCAAAGCAATTTCCCCAGATCTCTATTTGAAAAATTTCCCTTTTTTTTTTTTCCCCCTTTCTTTCTTCTTTTTTTGATGGAAACCTCTCCAGTCGCAGCCTCGGTGTACTGGCAGCAACCGCAGCCTGGATGCTGCGAGCAGAGGGAGAGGCCGTCCCGGCACTGCAATGTGGAACAAATTATAACTCAGAGAGCAAAGGAAATGAGAACACCCTGGACGCAGCGGCTTTGACGCGCACTCCTGGGCTCCAAAGCCCGTCCCTCTGCAGATCCCATCCCTACAGCCGAGGCTGCCGGGTCCTGCCCGGGCAGAGCCCCCAAACCCCTCCGTTCTGGACCAGAGCCCCTAAACCCCTCCGTTCTGGACCAAGTCTCTGCTTCAGAGCCTGAGCTTTTCTTGTGTGAGTTTTATCCATCTCATTCTATGGACAGATCGGCGGCTGGTCATGCCGATGCCAGCCTCAACGCTGTCTTTAGCCGGATCAGAGCGGGTAAACTCCTTACCGCGTTATTATTAGCAGCAGGCACTCTGCGGTAGCGCCCAGGACCCCACAGCGCAAGGACTATTCAAACAACATAAAGGCAGTTCTGGTCCTGCAAAGATAAACCAACAGTTCGTCCTGAAGGCAGCTATAGCTCCACAAACAGATTATAACGATTTGGGACCTGATTCGACAAGGGCAACATGAGTCCTGTTAGCAGGTTTTCTTTTCTTGCCTTTTTTTCGTTATTTTGTAGGGTCTTTTGAGCCGCCAACGTGCATCAGCTCTCTGGTAACGCGCAAGTCCAAATGCCAGCCCTCTGCCCGGGCAGCTCTATTCACACATACACACAAGAAACATTTCACAACGAGCGTTTGCTTTCAGCTGCCTTCTGAGCAGCGGAGTCTCGGTAGGCCGCCTAATTATAAGAGCTTTGCAATATTTTTTTTTCCCAGCGATAATTAACTGATCCTGGAGAGCGCTGAAAATAAGCACTTCCCAAGCAAGCAGCAAACTCCCCTGAGTTTTCTCCGCTTAAGTTGCAACTCAGCATGAAACCACTCCAGCCTCCCAGGGACAGACCATCCCAGCACCTCCCCGCCAAGGCCTGGGATGCCACCACAGCCGCAAGCAGCTGAATGCAGGTGAAACGGCGGGTGTAGAACAGCAGTGGGATCCCGAGGAGTTGTGCAATGGGGAGAAGGACCCCAAGGGGTGTGCAAGGGGGAGAAGGACCCCAAGGGGCGTGCAATGGGGAAAAGGATCCCAAGAGGTGTGCAAATGGGGAGAAGGACCCCAAGAGGTGTGCAATGGGGAGAAGGATCCCAAAAGGCATGCAAATGGGGAGAAGGAACCCCAAGAGTTGTGCCATGGGGAGAAGGATCCCAAGGGGTGTGTAAATGGGGAGAAGGACCCCACGAGGTGTGCAGTCAGGAGAACGACCCCAAGAGGTGTGCCATGGGGAGAAGGATCCCCAGGTGCCTGGCAGTGGGACAAGGACCCCGAGGTGCCGCGTCTCGCCCCCCCTGCCCGCCCGGTGCAGTTCGGCCGGCACCGGGGCAGGTCGGGTCTCCAACGGCAACCGGACAAGCCACAACCCTACCCACAGCCTTCCTCCCGCCTCCGCTTTCCAAGGGGACGAGAAACAAACGCTCCGGTCCGAGGAGGCGCGGAACCTGCTGGCCCCATCCCGGGGAGAAGCCCCCCCGGTGCAGGGGGTCAGCGCGGCGGGGGTGTCCCGGGGATGCTATCGGGGGGATCTACCCCTTCCCCCCCCCCCAAAAAAAA
>Ga0065711_1045763_pt1 | contig 13278 bp, 6 predicted proteins | sample Hoacrofraction12_FD_59098 | JGI IMG/M metagenome (GOLD analysis project Ga0065711, IMG submission 59098) | Hoatzin crop microbial communities from Cojedes, Venezuela - Epithelial fraction 12 v2 (version 2) | ecosystem: Host-associated > Birds > Digestive system > Esophagus > Crop | place...
CCTCCTCATGGTTTGATTAGACCTGGGCTTTTTTTGCAAGGAGTTGAGTAGCTTATTAAATTTTTATTGGCGATTGATCGAAGCATCCTTGCGTATAAATTCTTAGCAGTTTAAATACAGCAGATTAATAAATTTGGTTCCTCTGTGTTTTATATCTGAAGGTTAACACCCTTCTGAGACATTAATGGATAAATTAAAAAAGGATGCTTTACTGTGGCTTTATATGAGATGAGAACATGATCTTGTAACTTGAACTATGAACAGAATTCTTACTGTTACTTGAATTCTTTCAAAACATCTTGCCATTCTTTTGCATTTCTTTTTTCCTGTCTGTAAACAGTGTGTGTTCTTTTAAGTTTGGAAATTAGTACTTTTATGATGAAAGCATGTTTTAGTATGGACACTTATAGCTGGTTACATGAGTGGTGCTATAGAGACCATCTGATTTGTCCTATAAATTTTGACGTTGCAGAATAATTCGGAATTACAGTCGGTAACTTGCTTTCTCTTCTGGATAGCCTTATACACATTCACTGCTCCATGTAGTTTGCCATTTAGAGGTACAGAGCCAAATATATTGAAAGTGTGTATCTCCAAAATAGGTGATAATATTGCTGTTCTGAAACTACCTCAAATAATTTTGCAGAACCTGAGGTTATATTTGCAATATTGTCACTTGCTTTTCCAATATAAAAAATGATGTGATAGTTATTATCAAGCATGATAATTGAGTTCGCTGGAGAAATGTAAGCAAGATAAGGAAACTTTCTGTTCACAGAGTTTATAGTAAGACTATGTTAGTTACGTAAGACTTGGAATTTCATTTAGTAGGCTACTGGCATGAAGATTTTATTTGACTTAAGTAATTCATGTGTACTTAGAACTTGTATTAAGCAGGAAGGGAGATCCCTTACTCTGAAAATAAATTTGAGGGAATCGATTTAAGATACATAGAAGATACAACATTGACACTTAATAAGGAGTAGATATAACTATTTACATGCCTTTGACAAACTGTATCCTTTCTTCTGCATCTGTTGAATGTTATCTGATGGTAAATCCTGAAGAAATTTGCTGTATGAAACCAAAAGCAAAAATTTGGGGTTGTCTTTTCCATTCCACCCTTCCTCCTTCATATTTATTTATCAAATATTTATACGCTTGCATCACTGACCACCTGCAGCATGAGCTGCGGTTCTGTTGCCACTTAGAGTGAAAAAACATTTCAGTGAGATGATTGCCTAATTGGCGGTATCCAACTGAGATAGACTGAGGACAGAACATAATGTACAGATGAATGCTTAACAACAGTTAGTCCCAGGAGTGTAGGAAATAGTAGCTTTAACTGGAATTTGTAGTTTGTTTTGAAGCAATGGATAGATAATCTTGGTGAAAAGGAATATACAAGTTGATTTAAATGAAGACAACAGAACTTTGACTTGCTGTTTTTGTAGTTTACAGGATGATGTGTAGTTGATAATGTAATGTCAACTCCTATACTTAGTTTCATTGTAGTGTGTTATCTGGAGAATTACTGTTCTCAAATAAGGGTTAAAAAATCTGAATACTTTCATTCATACTTTTATTTACTCCTGCAATTTTACTACTGTATTACATACCATATTTGTAAAAATTTGTGAAGCATTTCTAACAGTATGCAGTTATATATCCCTAGTAGCAGTTATTTTTCAAATAAGGTACTTTTAGTGTAGAATTGATCGACCTTCTTTACACTTCAAATCAGAATTCAATAATTTCTGTATTGTTCAAGAAACACTTACCTATAAAAGTCCTTTTCTAAAAGGGAAAATGTTGTATTAGTGCCTACTGGTTTTTACTTGTAAAATATCAGGTGAATGTTAATTGCACTTGTTATAAATTGAAGTGTAGTGTGTGATGCAGTTGGTGCTTCTTGGCTAGAAAATATTCTTTTTACTAATAATCAAAGAACATGGAATGACAACTTGTACATAGAAAGAAAAATGTCTAGCAGTGTGGAGTTTTCCCCATGACTATTCAGCATTATTACTCCTTGGAGATAAAAAATTTCTTGACAAGCTAGTATTTTCTGTATGTTCATGATAATTCTTAATGAATCCTTTGCTTTGTGTTCCACTGCAGTACCAAGCTGTTTTGTTTTCAGTGCCGTTGTTGATCTCTGTGACATCGTAGTATTTGCTGAATATATCTGTTTTTTTCAGTGATTATAAATTAGAGCAGGTTGTTTTTACTAAAAGTTAAGAATTAAGGTATAATTCTGCTTTTAAGATGTTGGTTGTTTGCACTGTCATGTTTTGAAGTAATTTAATGCTATTCTTTTAAAAAGTCACAGCTAATATTGGAACTGTTGACTCTGCTGTAAGGGTGACTTGGCCATTTAGTTTCCCATAAACGTCACAAACTAACTGAGCTGGATTTGCATTAAATCAGAACTTATACTTACTAAAGAGTTTTGGGGTTAGTTTCTTTGTGCTGAGATTTCTTATTTTTTTTTTTCCCCAAGAGATTATAACAATGGACATTGCCAGAGGTACTCAGCAAAATTCATGAATTCTTAATTTTGAAGATTAAGAAAGAATAGAATTCACTTGAAACTTAAAAAAAGAATGAGTATAATTCTGTCAAAATAGCTGTTTCATCTACAACAACTGTTTTGACGAGACTTAAATGAATTGTTCCCCTCTTGGAGTAATTTCTTCCTCTCGGTTAAATTAATGCTTGCAATTCTTTGACAGGGTAGTGCTATTGTTGTAATGATAAATGATTTACTAATGACACTTCAGACTTATTTATGTGCTTGAATGTGTTTGAATGCTTTCAATGTGTTGAACACTAAGGATCATTTTTCCTTTTTCGCTAGCAAGACCTCATGACTTCTTTGATGCACAAACACTGGATGCTATAAGACATCGAGCCATCTGCTTTAACCTCTCGGCACATATAGAAAGTTTAGGAAAAGGCCACAGCGTTGTATTTCATAGTACCGTAAGTATATATATTATGCATTCTGTTTGTTTAGCTATGTGTCTGAAAAATCTAATGCTTCAGAAAGATTTCTGTTTTCCTCTAACTGCTGTAGGCATTTAATCAGAAATAAGTAATAGTGGGTATTTCACATTGTTGATTTGTCCATTTCTATTAGTTTATTGACTTTAAAAGTGGTGTTAGTAGTTGTTCTAGCTCACAAATTTAATAGCTTGCAACATTTCCTGCCTGATATTCTTGGGGAACTATCTAACAGCAAGTATGTGTTGCAGAAAAATTTGGTTAAATATTCTAAATAAGAATGCAATTTAGATGGCATTTCCATAGTCTGAAATTGGTGGGGTTTTTTTTTTGGTTTAAAATATATAATCCTGAATAAGTGTATTTGTCCCCCTTTTTTCTTTTTCTTTTAATAAACTTGCTACCAAAATGTCGGTGAATTGCTAGGCGGAGACAAGTACCAGGTGGGGAACTGGCCTTTAGTCCTGTTTCCATAGCCTATTTTGTTAATTTCACTTGTGTTTGGGTAGGATAGACATCAGTATTAATTTAGAAAAGTTCAAAACAGGGGAAAAAAAGTACTGTATTAGGGTATAGGGATCAGAAGTTCAATAAGCTATATAACCTCACATTTTCTTAACCAAATTGGGAGATACGGGCATGTAAAAGGTAGAGATTCAGCTGATGAAAACAATTAAGAGATGGGACAAAAAGAGGGAGGTGTACTTTGTAAATTGGCAGACTAGTGCAAGATGAACTGCAGTCCAAGGAAGGAATGTCGACTGCTGTGTCTTCAGCTATGGCTTAGTTGTAACGCATGATTCCAACTATTGAACTGTCAGTCTCTTTTCATAAATAAAAGATGGTTTTATATGCATGAAACTTATTTTGCCCAGTTCAAGACTGAGGATTGTTATAAATATCTGTGGCTTGTATTAGAAATTTTTCCCAAGTGATTACTCCTGAACTTTTCTGTGCATTGAGCACCAGCTGCAGAGCGAGATTTGCAGGTGGTTTAGCTGTTTCTGTATGTAAATCTCATTCTAGTTTTCTTGGCCAACATGGATTTTACAGTGCTGTGAGAAAAGCAGATTCTCGTCTAATTCACAGCTTGCTTTAATCTGAAAGGTTATCCAGACAGACTACTAGGTTGTGGAAGCTCACCTCTGGCTGGTGGAATAATTCATAAGGAGATGGAATTAGAGGCGGAAATGTGCTCTAAAACTGCTGCGAATTAACTTGGGGGAAGTGATGAAAATCCTTTTAGCTTATCCATGCGTGCATCATTTCAGATGGTAGGGGGCTGATTAGATGTGAAATTGCTTAGACCTCAGTTGTGGGAGAGGTGGTACCAGTGGGAGAACTCTTCTAAGACTTCAGCCCTATGCTGCACTTTGCTACCCGGCTTCAGTGTGCTTGCTACAGTTGTGTGGGTTTGTGCTGGTCATCAGCTATATTGATGAGACAGCCTAAAATCTGCTTTAAAAAGAACAGGTAGAATAGAAGGAGACTTGAGGATGTACGCTGTTATATTGAGCTAATGGTCACCTTGGATGCAAACACATTTTGCATAATTTACAAGCATTAGGACCTTGAATTTTAATGGTGATTGGGTAAATAGTGTAATACGGTTTATGATATCCACCTTCAGATGAAGAAAAAATGTGTAATTATCGGGGCATTAATTTGAAATGTGAAAAATATGAAGATATAATTGATCTGCTGTCTGAAAACTGAGGTAAATGATGTAGGCTTGGGGTTTTTTTGCAGCATAAGCATAATGTCAGCACAATACCGTATTTTCCAGGATGGATGTTCTAGTGAAAAATTATTAATGTGAAGAAATTCTAAGTAGTCACTGTAGATACCTATGAAAAGGCACTCTTTATTTTTTTTTATATATATATTTTTAAACCCATTCTGTTCTTTATAGATATGGAAAGCTGTAGAATGCAGTCATCAGTAAAGACTTTCTGAAGAAATCTTTTTGCTCTCCAAAGTTCACCTTTGACTTCATTATGAGTTTTTTCTACTTTTTTTTTTTTTTTATTGGAGTCAAATTCTTGGTACTTTGATTCTCTGAATTTTTCAGATGGAAGAAGTTAAACGTTTCCATTTAACCTAAAGAACAGATATGACACTGATTAAAAAATGCATCTTACAGGTTACCCTGTCCTCCCCACCTCCAGCTTTTTGAAATGGCTAGAATTAATCCTCCAAAATATTTGAATACTCAACTGTTCTTCACTGGTTTTAGCTTTCTTAGATATTTCAGTTCAGCAATCACGTGTATTGATATTGGCTACATGTGTTTTGAAATCTTAAAACTTTGAAACATAGTAAGTGAATGAAAGTAAGATGCATGCCCATTTATAGGGTGAATTTTTTTCTTTTTCCAGAAGAGGTCAGCAGAACTCCATTTCTGATTTGAGACAGCTTTTGATGCACGTTACCTTCACAGAGATAAATTCAAGTTGAATATACCTCTTGTTTCCAGGACAGTGCGTGAAATTTAGAGAATATAGTAAGAGTTTTTTCATGTAAAGCTGTACTGAGCATGCATCTACTGGCTGAATTATATTTTTAAATTAAAAATTTAAATGGTCTTTAGTCTTTTACAGAAGTATTTTAAGCCTTCAGAGCATCAATACTGCAGACATGCTAGATTTCTTCTGTTTCAAATGTAACTTTTGCAGGCTTGACCATAATATTCTGATCATTAGTGTCAAAATAGCAAATAATTTTTTCAGTTGCTTTTTTGAAAAATTTTTGCAGTTTTGCATTTGTCTGCATCACAGCTGTGTTTCTGACTCTAGCCTGCCTAGGATATGCTAAAATTTTCATTGCACTAATAATGATAAAAGGGGATAGTTTTTATACCTTTTATAAAAACTTTAAATTTGACAATTTCAAAATACAGGTAGGAAAAAATAATGGCACCTATAGATGCAACATTTCTGTTGTCTCCTAACAGAAAGCTAACATACTACTTTAATATTAAACAAAAAAAGGCTTGTTGTGTGTATCAAGAGAGGATCTGTTATCTCAGTCGAAACCAAGTAAATTACTCAGATTTTGCATATTGATTGTGTGATAGGGACAAGATAATGATAATGGGGAAAAAGTCTGCAAGTTCACATTGGATACAAGTATATTTCTCTGTGCAAAAGCATCCTAGCTATAACTTTCATAGCTTTCATGTATTATATATGATTAGCTCTTTTGTTATGAATTTTTTTTTATTTACTACTTCTAGAAGTGACTTTCTGCTCCTATTAAATTTTTGTGTGCGTGAAAGCTGGTTCAAGCCCTTAGTTTAGCACTGATTGCTTGAAGACATTACTAGGACTCCAGAATAAGAGAATGATACTTGCAGTGGTATAATTCAGGCAGTACTTGAATTGCCCTAAATTTTGTACCCTGAAATCTCTTTTACAAAGTAGTGTTTCATTTTTCGAGTTTTTACAAACATCTCTTTTTTCAGTGTGGTAATGGTAAGACAGCAGAGTCCTAAATTTTGTACTGCAGTTTCTTGAAAATGAGATTGTTAATGTCAGAGTTTGTACTTCTTTATTTGCTGCTGGAGAATGCAGGCTATAGTGTTGGGTGGTTCTCACAGATCTATGAGGTTCTGGAATCACCATGTCTTATACTGTAAATCCCTGTAGGAGCTGCAGTTACTATTGGTCACGTGATAGTGGGACAGCAACCCCAGCTTTAACTAGGACTTAGATGTGATATGTGTCTGTGACTTCTGTATTTTGTGTGGTTTCCTAGTTCATACTCTGCAAGTTTTAGATAGGATCAAGAACAATTTGTCGAGAATAACTTCTGCCTTCTAACTCAGGTATAGCTAGTTTACTGTGACTGAAAGCTAACATTTTAAAATGTTACCCATAAACTTTTCAGTATGCGCCATCCATGATGCTTGCATTACATGAGAGAACATGTGTCCGCTAAAAACTGGAACGTTAATTTGAGAATGAATTGGACTGTACAAGAAAATGTATGATTTTGGAAGGGAAACCGGCGAGAACTAGTTTAATTTGCCCTGTAAAGTGAGCTTTGACTTATTTTCACCTGGTTCCAGGCTCAGGTGCTCCAGTCTACAATGAAGAAACTGAGTTTGCAGAAGCGGTAGCTGGGTTCTGGGCAAAGGGTAAAACTTAAAGATGGAAGGGATTGGAGGAGTGCTTTCTAAGTCTTTATTTAAAAAGTAGTCAGGGTTTTCATCCTTGCTCCAAATTTAGCAAAAGGATGTATTCCGTTGTAGGTATGGCTACATGCAATGTTTTGCATGCCTAAATTAAAGAACCTTATAGTATTCTTTGATACAAGAGTCAGTTAAACTTTGTCTAATTGGCAAATATTACTAAGTAAAGAATTTCTGCTGTCATTTATCTACAGCATTCCACTATGACATCCTATTGCATTTCTTGCAGGGAGCATTCCTTTAATTTATATTGAATTACCTGATATCAAAAGCAGATTTTCTAACTCAGCCTTCCAGTCCCATTTCCAGATGAATTGTGAATGTACATTAAATGAGAGATCCTAAAACTAGGGCTAACTTATGGGAACCTCCTTCTTTTGGAAGAACTGTGGATTACTGTGCTTTGTTTATTGCTTCTCTAACCTTAAGCCATTGGATGGCCTTCTCCATACCTCATGATGGTTTAAAACTTTTTAGTGTGAGACTTAAACATTTTTTTTAGAAACTCAGTATCTCAACATGGTGGTGGGTTGACCCTGGCTGGATGCCAGGTGCCCACTAAAGCCACTCTGTAACTCTCCCCTCCCCCTCAGCTGGAAAGGGGAGAGAAAATACAGCAGAAGGCTTATGGGTTGGGATAAGGACAGCGAGAGATTGCTTACCAGTTACTGTCATGGGCAAAAGAGACTTGACTTGGGGAAGTTCATTTATTGCCAATCCAGAGTAGGATAATGAGAAATAAAAACTAAACCTTATAACGCCTTCCCCCCACCTCTCCCTTCTTCCTGGGCTCAACTGCACTCACAAGTTCTCTGTCTCCTCCTCCCAAAGCAGCACAGGGGGATGGGGAATGGGGATTGCAGTCAGTTCATCACATGTCAGTCTCTGATGCTCCTTCCTCCTCAGGAGGAGGACTCCTCACTCTCTTTCCCTGCTCCAACGTAGGGTCCCACCCACAGGAGAGTCCTTCCCATGGGCTGCAGTTCTTCACAAACTGCTCCAGCATGGGTCCTTTCCATGGGGTGCAGTCCTTCAGAAACAGACTGCTTCAGCGTGGGTTCCCTGCGGGCTCACAAGCCCTGCCAGCAAACCTGCTCCAGCGTGGGCTCCTCTCTCCCCATGGGTCCACAGGTCTTGCCAGAAGCCTGCTGCAGCATGGGCCTCCCACAGCGTCACAGCCTCCTTCGGGCACATCCACCTGCTCCAGCGTGGGGTTTCTTCCATGGGCTGCAGGTGGATATCTGCTGCACTGTGAACCTCCATGGGCTGCAGTGGGACAGCCTGCCTCACCATGGTCTTCATCACAGGCTGCAGGGGAATCTCTGCTCCGGCACCTGGAGCACCTCTTCCCTCTTCTTCACTGACCTTGGTGTCTGCAGAGTTGTTGCTCTCACATATTCTCACTCCTCTCTCCAGCTGCAGTTGCGCAGGTTTTTTTCCCCCCTTCTTCAATACGTTGACACAGAGGCACTACCACTGTCGCTGATGGGCTCGACCTTGGCCAGCGGTGGGTCCGTCTTGGAGCTGGCTGGCATTGGCTCTGTCATTCGTGGGGGAAGCTTCTCGTGGATTCTCACAGAAGCCGCCCTGTAGCCCCCCTGCTACCAAAACCTTGCTGCACAAACCCAATATTCCAGTTCTCATCTAGAAGCAGACTGATACCTTCAGATATTTCCAATATATCTGTTTTAATGATCTGGCTGTTAAATGGAATGACACTTCTCTCTGCATAATTTTTTAGAGGATCACTGCATAGATGTAAAAATAGAACTTAAATTTGTGAATTCCTTGAAACATCATGGCTGAATTTAATTTAGCATGATAGTCAGTTGTGGGAAATTGCTTTGGTTGATGCAGATTATGGACTTCAGTGTTCAAGTTCTGTATGCTACATGTTAGTTTAGCCTTTTTCACAAAGGTGACTTGCCACCCTTCTGTATTTCTGTGCTTTAAAGGTATTCTAGTAAATTTTTGAGTTCATATGCAGCCATTGCAGATGCTGTAGAATCTTTCAAAGATTTAATAAGCAGTTTGTGTGCAGAGGTGCAGAAGGTGGGAAAATTGGTGTTTGAAGCAAATAGGAAAATGTGCATGAAGTATTGTGATGTGTAGTAAAGGAGAAGCTGAGGGTAAATCAGTAGAAAAGGAAGCAAATGGCTCTCCTCTGTTTTTCTGGATACTCTAAGTTTTGGGGATGCCTTTTGAATGCTGATGTTAAAGAATGTATTTGTACCTGAATGAACAGATCTGTATTTTATACTTTCACTGTGTGTATTTGTAACTTTGTCTTGGCTAAAGGTAGGAGTCTAGTTTCAGGGACCTGCACCTTAAAACTGTTTTCTCTGTGAGAGTATCTTATGTTCTGGTCTGCTGTAAGCTAGAATGAGAAACTATGAGAAAGGAGTTCTCACCTCTTGTCTGGGACCTTACCGGTGGAGTACGTATGTTCTTCTTTATCAGTTGTTGAGAGGTCTCTGACATGTCAATTGATTTGTCATTCATGTAACAATAGTAGCAAGTGTATTCTCTACAGTGTTAAGGAACCCCATTGTGTATGCATTAAACAGTCTCTGTAAGCCTGTGAGTTCTTCCAAGTAGCCTTTGCCATTGCCTCATTCAGTTCTTGGTTTGAGTATCAAAAAGGAACGAGTCAGGGTCACCTAGGAAGTTATACATACAATGTGTCCAGATGTCCAGCCTTTCAGTACCTGAAGGGGACCTATAGGAAGGATGGGGAAAATCTTTTTAGCAAGGACTAGAAGAAATTTTTTACAATGAGGATGGTGAAACACTGGCACAGGTTGCCCAGAGAGATGGGAGATGCCCCATCCCTGGAAACTTTCAAGGCCAGGTTGGATGGAGCTCTGAGCAGCCTGGTCTGGTTGAAGATGTCCCTGCTCACTGCAGGGCGGTTGGGCTACATGACCCCTAAAGGTCCCTTCCAACCCAAGGCATTCTATGATTCTACATCAAAGCATTTGTGAGGGAATGTTTTGTTCTTATGCCATGCTATAATTAAAATATAAGCTGCATGAGTTTCTCTCATCTTCTATAGACGTCTTGTGGAATGACATGAACATATTTATAGAGGAATGTATGTTCTTCAGAGCTTTTGGAGTAGCTACTTAAAAATTTGAACTATTTTAAAAGAAAGTAGAGTACTTATAGGATGACTTTTTTCTTTTCTTCAGGGACTACTCAGTAGACAAATGGTAAAGGAAAATACTAAACCTTGCCAAGAATGGCTTGAGTAGTTATGTACATTCTACCTATGTATAGAATTAATAGAACTTGAAAAGAGTAAAACAGTTTGCCTTTAATGAATGTCCAGTTGAACATGAACAACAACAGTTTTTGAGGAAAAAAAATCTGCAGATTTTATTTTAATGATGATTTATGTAATTGTCAGGTAATAGCTAAAAGAAAAGAAGATTCTGGAAAAATAAAACTCTTGCTTCATTGGACACCAGAGGACATGTGAGTATATTGTTAGTGATATGTTATAGAATTTAAATGGGGAAGGAGTTACAGTGGCATAAATAAAATGTCACTAAATTACATTATGCCTTTGAATATTTAAATTGAAATTCACGTTTTAAAAAATGCTTTTTAAGTAGTAATTTAGAAGTTTAAAAAATAATAAGCAATGCTTTAATTGATTTTTACTTTAGCTTTCAGGTCTTTAGACTCTGATACCAGTTCAGGTAAATTTGAAGCTGGTTTTGATGCATTTCGCCACTGTGGGTATTAGTAACAAGGCCCTCTATTGTATGGGGAGTTCAGGTTGATTTTGCCAGCCATATACATAAGGAAGTTTATCCCTGGGACAACTTTGTTTTACCCACTGATTCATCATGATCCTAAAATACAGTTAGGTACTGAAAAATGTACCATCATCATTGTATCAGTAGAACTACAAGAATCTTTGCCTAGGTGCCACAATTTAACAGTATAATAACCACACATGGCCCCCTTAGATTCTCGCAGTGAAGCCTGGAATAGTGTTCCAGCATGCCTGGTTGCTTTTTTCTCTTGGTTTTTCAAAGTTCCGCATTGTTCCAAATGAGTAACCTCGTGTGTAATGCAGGACGAAGGTGCTGCCCTCGGGTAGCGTTGGGGCATATGAAGTAGTAAGTGTACTTAAGAAGTAATTTATCTACTTTGGAGTAGCTGAGATCTCAGATCTTTCTTCTGACACAGTAAAGAATTTATATGTATATATTTTGATCTTAATTATGGAAAAGTAGATTAAATGTTTGGTTTCCATTATGCTGTAGGAAAGCAGTAGGCAGAGTAATTTTAGGGGAGGCAGTAGCTGTATATTCCGTGTTTTCCACAAGTTTCAAGGTGATTAACTCCATTTCCTTTTAAAGGTAAGAATAATTATAATAGAATTTATTTCTTGGATCCATACTCCTGCATACCGATTCCTGCATCCATAGTCCTGCATACAGATCAATTTGCTGGTATATTTAATTCACATTAAGATGGAAGTTACTGAGACACTTAGTTCACACTGAGATGAGTAGCTGCATAATTAGGTAGGACATGATGTTTTAGAGGCCCTTTCCTAAAAGGAACTTCAATTTTACCAGGAAGATATCTCTAAATTGGTAGAATTCATTAGGTAAGCATATCTTAGTTTCATAAGTAGTATCTAAGTAGTCATAGTTCATGCAATTAACTCTTAGAACAAGGAGATCTTTTGGATTCAGTGCTGCGTTTAAGTAATTGAGTGCGATGGTGATGCAAAGCCCTAGCATAACAGACATTTACCTTTACTTTGAAGTGGTTTAAATTACTCAGTTTTGTAGTGTCCCAAATTAGTCATGCGTTGTGGTAGTGTGAACTTGGCAGTGTGAATCTATTATAATTTATTTGCAGGGGGCTAGGATTGCTGACAAGTTATCTGTGGCAATGTTTGGCATTTTGGTGCAATTTTAAAGTGTCTGTAGCTTTTGCTGATCATTGCAGCACCTGTAGACTGCAAGTTTCAATTTAACTTGGGAGAGAACAACTAAAATATTCTAGTAAAAAGTGTAGTTTAGCTTCCTTTTGGGACAGCAGGTGATACTATATGTAACAGCATTCTGAAATTATTCTTGCTAAAATACTACAGATAAAGACAATTAATTGCATTTTAGGATGTAAAGCATTAAAAAAGCATCTAACACTGGGAACATGAAAAGCAAATAAAAAAAATCAGAGTACTTTTTTTCTAATAGACGAATGACTTTTTGCTCATGCAGATAAATACAATATTAAAATCTCTGCATTGGAGAAGATGGGTTACTCAGTAGTGTTAAGACATCCTGAACGAAATGTAGATTTGGTTGGTCAGGTCAAAGGAATGAAGTGTTTTATACTGATATTTCTTGTATCTTTGTTGGGTTAGGTAGATGGTATATTTCCTGCACTGAATGATGTAGTTGTGAATTATGGAGTATTCAGTAGTTTCAATTGAATCTTGGTTGTTACAGTGAAGAACAGCGAATGCAAAGTGTCATGGCTCATGTCATCCGTCTGTCTTACACAGTGAATGTAATCACATGTTGAAAATCACTTCCCGTTGTGCTAAGCTGTTCATCAGCCTTTCGGATGGAGTTAGTAATAATGTTTTAACTTTTTCTACTCATGAGTCATCTTGAGAAACTGTTAAACGGCTCCAGGTTATCTGTACATTAAGTATTTTTTTTCAGGAAAAGTAAATACTAGTCTTTAGCCTACTTCCTATACAAGAGGGAAATAACTTTTAAAATTTTATTTTAGAGCAAGAATCTATTCTTTGCGCCAGTATTTCTTAGCTTACCAAGTTGTTGTCTTTATATTTCAAATAGTGTTTGTGTGTGAAAAGTTTTCTTTTTTGTGGTTAGTATTCTTTTGCATCTTCAGCATATAGCTTCTACTAAAAATGTCTTCCAAATGTTGCTTGTTACAAAAAAAAAATTAGGCTTTTTTTTTTTTTATAAAAAAAGTCTTACAATGTTTTTTCACCTTTCATAATCCATATTAAACCTTAATAGATATGTGGATTGCCTTCTAGGTGGTTCATTCCACCACCGACCCCTCCACCCCCCCCC
>Ga0065711_1045764_pt1 | contig 13278 bp, 6 predicted proteins | sample Hoacrofraction12_FD_59098 | JGI IMG/M metagenome (GOLD analysis project Ga0065711, IMG submission 59098) | Hoatzin crop microbial communities from Cojedes, Venezuela - Epithelial fraction 12 v2 (version 2) | ecosystem: Host-associated > Birds > Digestive system > Esophagus > Crop | place...
CAGGGAGGTTGTGGAGTCTCCTTCTCTGGAGATATTCAAGACCCACCTGGACAAGGTCCTGTGCAGCCTGCTGTGGGTGACCCTGCTTCGGCAGGGGGTTGGACTAGATGACCCACAGAGGTCCCTTCCAACCCTGACCATTCTGTGATTATAGGAGCATCTAGAGCCTTCAGCTGCAACTGAGGATCTACTGGCTTAAGGACTGTACAAATTAAGAAAAGACAAGGAAAAAATATCATAAAAACATGATACAGAGATCTCTACTGAATTCAATATGCTCAATCAAACAAGCACAGAATTTAACATATGCAATTATTTTCTGACTACAAAATAAATTATTCAATAACATTATTCAGAAGTAATTTGATGCTGTTATTTGAGAAGAGACTTGGGACTTGTTAGTCCAAACATGCACAGGAAAATCAGCTGGAAGTTTACTAGCCTGCAATAAAGCCAGCTAGGAGAAGCAGCGGATATTCACAGTTCTGAAGCCCCCTCATACACTTTACAGTGACTTCAAGCTGAAGCAGTTCAAACTTCATGATCTCTTTATGGCAACTTATTAATGAAGATGGTTTTCCCCCTCACCCTTCACGTTCAAAAAAAAAAAAACCCAACAAAAATACAACCAAAACCCCAAACCCTTCCACAACTCTTTAAAATCATTAAAGAAGCATTTAAAATAATTTAGAATAGGCAGCAAATCATGAGTTGTTTTACGTCTGCAAACATCTGCAAGATTTACTGAATAAAAATACTAGACACAAAGACTGTACAAAGCTAGAAATAGCTATTCATTTGCTGTATTCAGGACTATCCATTTCCTTTATTAATGGTGTTAGAATTTGCTAAAGATGTTTGAATCTTGGTATATTCAAAAGAAAAGTTACTCTAATGAATCCTCTTGACTTAACACTTGTTACTCCATTGCCCACCAAAGATAAATCTTAACAACACAGATGGCTGTTTCCTGTCCTATACTTTAAGTCATCAGATATATTCTATATATTGAGCTGATCCGGTATTTCATTGTTCGCTACAGGCAGCCTTTGAACACTAAGCATTATTACTATCACCTTTAGCTCATGAGTTCAAGTTGGCCTTTTAGAGGTACTTATGAATTACATGAGGTTTCTATGAAGTACGCTCAGTTCCACTCCTGGAGGAAAGAACTTGCTTTCAATTATGTTCTGAAAGAAAAGAAAGAAGTAAGACTTCAGATTTAATCTGATTTTAATCTGAAGTGGATATAAACTCATGTATCTGACCTTTCCTGAAGAGAACTCACATATTGCCAAGGAAGAAGAAAAGAGGCATGTACTCAACATCAATCTGTTGGGTCTAGATAGTAATCAAGAAAAAGAAGCAAACAGGAAATTCCCGAACACATTTGGAGACTTATCTCACACCTCACTTCTGCAGTTTCCACAGTCTCCCAATAATACCTACCCTGTTTAAATATGTCTCTGGCCCATGAAGTAGAGATATTGCACGCGGATGAGCCTACACTTCTTACCACTGATTAGAAAACAAAAGATAGAATTAAGCTTAATAGAAGTAAGAGTGATTCCTCCATGAATCTAGCTCTTAGCATATTGGAAGAATCCTGTGGTCCAAGATGAAATGTTGCTTCACTGTCTTTTGTTGACAACTCTGAGGCTGCCACTAGACCCCAGCACTGAAGTAAGAAGGGAAGTAATGTCTCCTGTGAGATATCCAGAGAAGGGGAAGATGAAAACAACCCAGACACACACACAAAAAGCCAACCCAAAAACCAAGCATCACCACTCCACCGCCCCCGGCGAACAACCCATTCTGTGTATCTAGAAAAAGAGAGAGACCTGTATTACTGACTTCATGTTTCCAATGACTCATCATGTCAGCTACGTATCTGTGCTTCGGGCTCCAGCTGGGATACATTCCAAAATGCTATGCAGAAATGGAAATGTGCATCAGCTACTAACAGCCCTACGAGGGATCTAAGGAATTTTAGATTAACTTTTTTTTCAGTTGGGCTAACTTCTATTCCTCCAAGGTGTTTCAGTGATGTTTGGGAAGGGAAACACAATACAGAATGAGTCTGGATGTAGAGATTTGCAGAATAAGCACATAAAACTAGCTGTCCAGTAAGAGCTAGCTACCTATGGTCTCCTCCTCTTTAGCAGGGTAAAACAGGTGCTTCTGCAGAGTGATTAATTCTATCACAAGACAAGCCTGTAAGGCAGACAGGATGACTCATGTTTGGGGAGAGAAGGAATCATCTCTATTACCTGTAGCGGGTGTCTAGGCAACTATTTTAAACTCAATGACTACCTTTTCAGGTAGCTAAAATTAGGTAAGATGAATTGCATCTGAGATGCAGAATAAACATACCAACAAACAAGCTCATCAGGGAAATGCTATATAATCAAAAGGTTATTCAAAACTTCTTCTGGAAAGATGAGTATAAATATCCAGCACCAGAATTTGTCCCCGACATGAAAACATCCAAGCTTTTCCTATACTTTTTCTGTTTCATACACAGAATTAAGTATCATTGGCAATTTTTTCACACACTAATTTTCAGCAGAAATATATGTGCATGTGAATTCCATACAAAAATAATTATGCAAAGTATGCCGCATTTATGATAGAGCTGATTGTTTTTTTCCTTTTCAAAAGGAGATGATATAATACTCCTCCAGGGCAGAGGAGGAGGGTTTATTTCTAACAAGAATCCCTTACAAAAATGACATTATTTTTACCTGTTCTTTAGTTATGTCTGTGTATTAAAATACAAGAAGTCAATCAAGTGAGTGCAGAATGACAATATGAACTAATGTATTCTCCATAATATAATTATTTTTAAAAACATTTTGGTTTTAGCTAAGAAGCTGGATACTAATAAACCTGCAAGTAAGAAGGCGGATATTAATAAATATGCAGGTCTAAAATGAACAATGATCATACAGAATTAATTATTCACATCAGAAGGGACCTCAGCAGGTTTTCTTATCCAACATCCTGATCAAAGCAGATCAGGATGATCTGATTCAGCCAGATGATCAACCTTCAGACCAGGCTGTTCCAGGCTTTGTCCAGTTGGCTCTTGAAACATCCTGTAATCCTGATCCTACAGACTCTCCAGGCAATCTCTTCCACTGCTTAGGGAGCTTTTTTTTCCACTTCAAGTCCAGACAAAATGTCAACTCTCAATTAATCAGTCAACCTCCAGCCATACTTGTCAGCGAAAGAGCCTCCCTCAGTCTTCTTGATAACCTCGTCACAGATACAAGAACGTGGCTCCTAGGGTCCCTCCTACGCCATCTCTTCTCCAGGTTGAACCAGCCCCATTTCTCAGCCTCTCCTCACAGAGCAAAGTACTCCTGCCACTGACCAGCCTGGGGGCCCTCTGCTGAATTTGCCCCAATTTATCAATGTCTTTCCTGCACTGGGGTGTCCCCCAAACCTATGCGCGGTACTCTAGGCACAATCTAATGAGCACCGAGTAAAAGCGAATAGACCTTTTCCTCGATCTACTGGCTGTGCTCCTATTAGTGTCATCCCTGTTAATGCAGCCCAGGAGGCTGTTGGCTGCCAAGGCGTCCTGCCAGCTCACGCGCAGGTTGCTGTCTACCATGACCTTCAGGAGTTTGCCCATCCCAGGCTTAAGGCTAAGTTATTTGCCCTTGAGAGTTTCACAAGGTTGCTGTCAGACCTCTCCTCAAGCCTGTATAGGCTCTTCTGAATGGCAGCCAGGCCTCCGAGTGCTCTGACTGCACTTCACAGTTTGTTGTCATCCACAGACTTGACAAGAGTGCCTCGCATCTCCTCCTCCATGTCGCTGATGAAGAATTAAACAAGACAATGGCACAGGATACACCCGTGGTCTGACAACCCAGACAGTTTTTCACGCATCTCGTAGACCTCTCATCTGGGATGTAATGTCCCAGCCTGGATACAAGGATGCAGCTCGTGCCAAAGCCTTTCTTAAGTCCTTCATTGAAAGTTTCTGGGTAAACTAGAGAGAAACTACATAGGATGAAAGTGCCTTCGTGAGTAACGAATTATGTCAGAGAGAACAAATGAAAGTCAAGAAGTAAGCTCTTCCTACAGAGAGCACTGACAGATTCCCAGAGGTAGCTGGGTTGCGAGCTGGGGTCTTTAACGTACTCATACTACTCATTCCCTTTTCTGGATCACAGGAAGCAATGAAAGTTGCTAATGATACTGAATTGAAAGTGTTACAGAAAATGGCTAATTAGGGAGAACTGCAGGAGGACCTTACAAGACTTAACCACTGGGTAATAAACAGCAACTGTTGCACTGCATCTTAAATTGTGTGAGCAGCTCTGGTTCCCCTTCGTTAAAAGGATACAGCAGAATTGGAAAGGCAGAGAAGGGCAACAGAGACTACCAGAGGGACAGAATGGCCCCCACGTAGGGAACAACGATGCGTGCCAGAGCTCTTTGGTCCAGAAAAGACAGGGCTGAGGTGTAGAACGACAAAGCTCTCTGAAATCCTGCATAGCACAAGCAGGGTGCATCTAGAATTGGAAAAAGCAAGGACAGCAGACGAAGTGAGCGAGTGTTACGTTCCATGCAGATGAAAGGAAGGGGCTCTTTGTACAGTCACTGAGTTGTTGAAGTCCTTGTGAAATGATCCTGCACTTGCTAAACATGTGCATGGTTTCATGTGAGAAAAATGCACCGAGATTACTAAATGAACACACAGAGCCACAGTTTCTGAAAAGTCCCTGAGCCTGATACTGTGCTAAAGAGCTACGTAATGTGCACTTGCCTTGTTCAGATCTTCCCCTCTGATCATCTATCTTTGGCCACTGTTAAGGACAGGGCAGTGGGCTAAACGGACCCTCAATGTGATCCAGTACAGCCATTCTTATTTTTTTTAAGTTGATTTCTCGTAATACCCAATTCTAAAACAACTACACTAAAGCTAACCACGGGTGTCTGCTGCCGTTTGAGAGGCCTTTGGGTAATCCTGCCTGGACCGCAGGTGGCACTCCAGGAGGAGTCCTGCGTCCCATCCGCTATGTCAGAACTGCAACTACTAGGGGTGACTCAAATGGCGCTAGGCACCTACGTCAAGGAGACTGAACTGAGCCCTCCATTCCTAGAACACAGTGAAACAAGAGAAAAATGCCATATAAAGAGCTTAATACAGGAAAAATGTACATATTTTTCACAGAAATTCATTGTTTTCACAGTGCACACATAAATCAGCAAAAATTTATTACACCAGAGCTTGCTATGGAAACAAGACATTTATTTTTACTCCATGCTGTGGAGCTATGGAACAGACTTGGCGCATAAGCGAAGGAGCACTGCAACCCCACAGCGACTGCAAGTTACAGGAGATTTAAGCAATGAACTATGGAAAGCTGCAAAGGCTCAAAAATAAATCTTATTAACCAACTGGACAAAAACCGTATCAGCTCATGAACAAAAGTCAAATGAGCAGCATGAACATGAAAAAATAGAAAAAGCAACCTTGATACTGGCAAGCGTGTTGATTTAACTTCAGGACTATGCCATTGATAAATTGATCTGTTGTGAGCAAGGAGACAAAAAAAAATTATGTGAAAGTAAACTCAGACTCCTATTCATCCTTTTCTAAAGGCTCTGACGGAGAATTTAAATATAATTTTGGAAACAGCCCACACAGTTACACAGTTTGCTAGACTACTAATTTAGAATTGCTTTTTATACAAACCATGTTGCTTAAGCAAATCAAGAACATTTGTAAATTCAAGAATACTTGGAAAAATACTGTTTCAAAATTGTGCTTCACTTCCTAAGTTATTTTACTAAACCTCTGCAACTTAAAAAGCACCACTTAAGATTTTCACTCTATCATTTTGTTAAAACAAATAATTTTTTTCCCTTTCCTATTTAGGGGTGCAATATAGGCAGCATCTAGGAGCAGTTCCATGACCTACTAAAAATGCTAAGTGTTGCAAATACACAAAAAGGAAGCAAAAAAGATTCCCACACACTCCACGCCCCAAGAATTTCAGACGTGTCCAGCAAAATACTCAGAATTACTGGCAGGAAGCAATGAAGCGTGGCCAGAGCACGTGCTGAGCGAATCAAAGTTGTCTTCTTCAGAAGGGCTGGCGCTCAGGAGTTAGAGGGCAAAATGCCATTAGTCTGTCACATTAGACAAGCACACCAACTGGAACAATCGCACATTATTAAGCTCTGTTTGAGCTGTTGGATGTGAACTGAGCTCTTTCTGTGCAACAAATCCTTGACAGAACTTTCTGTTCAATATTTTATTTCTGTGCTCAGGTGCAATTGCTTTTGAGGTACATATTGCAGGATGATGCATATAATTTTGTTTAGAAAATCGGGATATTTTTTGAAATTAGGACTGGGTACCTTGAAGCTGATGTCAAAAACAAGATATCTGCAGCAAAAAGAAGTCTAAATAATATTCATAATACTTAGAATTCTGCTTTCACATTGCACATTCAGGGTAAGTTATATGTACACAGAGTACAAATAACAAACTGATTATACCATGTCATTGAGAATACAGATTTAAATTGATAGTTATAATGTCAAAGGTTTCCTCAGAACTGAGGTTTTACTTGACTATTTACATGAAGAATTTTCATACTAAAAATAATAATTTGCTGAACACAGAGGTAACTGAGCACACATAACGTCGACAACAGAAAACCAGACTCCTCATCATTTCTCTTTAAAACTCCAGCTGCATTACACAGCTCCTGCCTATCTGAGATAGCCCATACCCAGCACAGAAGGATACCCATTTTCATTGAGCAAGAAAACAGTTCTATCTACAGTCAGTGAACCTGTGGCCTCTTGAGCAAGGCTGTAAGCGAGCTGCATCAGGATCAACAGTGGTGCACAATCTGCTGCCTGCTCTGTATTGTCCTACACATACCTTCATCAACATCTACCAACCCATAAATGACAGTCAGGTAGATCCAAACCACTGGACTGAAATAAAAGACCACTCCATTATCAGAGTTCTGAATTATACCCTTTCTTATGAAATTCTCCTCCTGCTCATGTCAGACATCTCAGTATAAGAAAAAAAAAAATCATTTATCAAAGAGAGGTGACACTGCAGTGATTTACACAGTTATGGAATTGGTACTGTATGAATGCTTTCGGATCTATCATGAACAGTTTGCAGTATGAAACAGGTACGTCAATAGACACACACCGAAGATGATGTGTAACAAAGATGAGTACATGCAATGAAGCCTTATTATAAAACTAAGTTTTACAAAAGCCTATGTAAATGTTTTGTAACACATTTACAGATATGCAGTATTATTATTTTTCTTAACTGAATACAATAAGCAATACAAAACCACAATGTGCTGCTTCAAAACATTTTCCCTTTTTTTGGTGACTTCGTTAACAAAAAGAGAAAACTAAACCCGGAACTTTTACCCTGCTTATTATTTGCTTATTGGCATTGACAGGGCTTCCTTATCCTTTACAACTACAAGCCTTGAGACCAGCTGGTTGGGCAAATTACATTGAATAGAAAAGAGAATTTCAGCAAAGCACACATGAAAATTGGTATAATGGAAAAAAGATGAGTGATTTTGGACTGTCTTCTCTAATACTGACCTCCAAAACCAACATGAAGCAGTTACCTTAGAAAATTATAAATACCACAGAGTACTGCAAATTGTGCAAAAGTCTTCTAAAGAAAGATTCTTCCCCAGATATCAGTTTACTGTAAAACTTACTATACACTTCTACTTTAAATAGTGCATTCTCCGTTTCTGTGAACTGACAAAGTATCACCCAAGGTCAGAAAACCTTCATGTACATTTTTTTAAAAATGCCCTTTATTAGTAAACATGTACCTGTATTTAGCAGCAATTTTTCCAGTCCAGGTAAAGAAAGGTTCTGTTATGTGCAGAGTTAAGGTTTGTACAAATATAGTCTGAACTTCAAACCTCATTTTTCTGCACTGATTTAAAAGTGTGCATTATATTTAATAGCACATAATGATCCAGAAAACATTGGTGTTCACAGCCATAAGAGTAAAGCTAATCTCCAACATGAATAACAGCAGCTAGACCTGAGGGAAACACATCAGGAAATCAGTGTTACTGGAGATCAAGAAAAACAATACATAGCTCACTTGAAAAGAACTAATATGTAATTAGCAAAGATCAGCAGAATAGCTAATGAAGTCTTGGATGTCAACAGTTATAAACTAATGTCTTCGTCAGATACTAAGACAAAACCATTATTGGAGAGAAACCCGCATCCCTCTGCATGCTGAAATTGCACTTCACTTACCTAAAGGACGTGCTTACAAAGTCCATTTTTCATACAAATCTATCAGCCCAAAGACTACAGAACTGTAAAGAAGTCCACCTGAGAAGTCTGTCAAGTCTGCCTGGAAACCACAGACCAAATAAACCATTTATTGAAGTAACGCAGTACTTATTACTGCCGTGAGGTGACTTGCGCTTAGCGTGGTCAACAGATTGTCACAAGACAGAGACTAATAATGAAACTACTACTGACAGCAGCCAGTCGTTTTCAAAGTGGCTAATGAGACCAGGCAGAGAGCAGGACTGATTAGACCAATAAACAGTGGAAGATTTCCACCAGAGCTGACACACGAGAGGCCCAGAAAAGTGTCCTCCATTGAAGACAAAGCTGAAGCAGGATGCTGTTGAGAAAATCAGCATCTGAAAAAAATTTCTAGACTGTTAACCAAGAGACTGAAAGACAAATCAGAGGAGGAACGGGAAGCCACAGAAGATGATCTCGGCACACTGGCTCATGTCCTTTCACTGCAAAGGATCCACACACATTCAAGTTGGAGAAAAACTCTGAAGAACAGGTATTTGTCTGTGTCCTGCCAACAGTGAACGAAATCCACTTCCACAAAAGTTCTGGGATTTGCTTTGACTGCAAAATACTCATTGTGCTGAGTACTTTCTTAGAGAAATGCTGAGCTGTGGTGTGTTGGGTAGGCATCCACCATTATCATTCACTATGCAGTGAGAACCTCATTCACTTTTACTAAAAGGAGGCTAGTTTTCATGCATTCATCATTCATTTAATCTCCAAGTATCTTCTCAATGAAAATAATTAACAATTGCAAAGTCTAGTGTTTTGATTAAACGCTTTTGAAACATTTAGCACTTTTATGCGGTTGCGAGGCAGATCTGGCGAAATACATTACATAATAACGCTATTTCAGCTATCTATAGGCAATCAGTTTTCTGGCTTGTTCACTGCAATTCTAGTATTTCCCTTTTCTCCATCACTAAGACTGATATAAAGAAATAATTTTCTTTCTCCACCCTCTTTCACACCCTGGGGATATAGATGAGTCATGTAATTTGCGCAAAATTCCATTTACCAAGGTACCTTGGTACGTACGTTACTAGTAAAGAAGCTTGGCTGGGAGAGAAATACTTTCTGCCTTTTTTAATTTTTTTTTTAATTACCACAAAATTATACCTCTGTCCTATAGCTGGAATGAGATACGATTCACTGATTCTTTATTTTACAGTTTACAAGAATAATTTTCTCTTCTTAGAAAGGCTTCTCTATTATTACTTCATGGTTTGTATTTCTAGAGCTTGTTTGACTTTTGTTTGTTTTGTTTCTCCTTCCTCCTTTTCTTCATATAAACACATTTCTTCCGGCTTTTGGTCTTTAAGAGGCAATTCCTTATTCCACAGTGATCCCACCTTCTGTCTGTTACAAACCCGTGTTTGGGAACTGCAGCCATAATTTTACTTTTTCATGATTTAGCTGTACCAATGTCAACAGGTAATTTGCTTTATGAAGAATACACTATCACCTTGTAGACTAATAGTCCCTAATTAGTTACATGGTGCACTTTTATGATCATCCTTGCCTGTGACGTGCGGAAACAAACTCCACAACTCACAGAGAGTTATAAAGCAGGTACATCGTATTACAGTGCCAGGTACAAGGGGGAGCGCTCCTCCTAACTTGCACACTGAGTCACAAAGCATGCACCTATTTATTACAAAGTTTATCTAAGTGGATTATTACAATTAGTTCTGGGAATAGGCATGATTATTATAATTATTTCCAGGAATTCATTATCATACTCCACCCCTCTTTAGTGCTTGCGCAATGTCATCTGGTGGTCTTCTGTGGGGGTCTTCTGGATGAAGGCTCCTAGTCTTCCTCGCTGTGTACTTTTCACCTTTTGCCCAAAACTGCTGAGTTGTCTGTGTTGAATGAGTTCCAAGCCGCCAAACCAGTTTCAGCTAGAAGGGGGCTTCTTAGAGACAATAGGGTTCTGGTTATCAGTCCTTATCAGTCCCTGTGTCTTTTACTTGTCTCAAACCAGTCCTTGTTATCTACATTTGAGCTCACAGCAGTCCTTATAAGGAAGATTACAAAGAATAGGACCAAACTAAATGTCAGAGGTTAATCCTCGCCTCCATATGGCTGCAAAACTACATAACAAAAATCAAACTACAATTAAAGCAAAATGGAACTAAACGTCTATTTCCCACATCCCCTGGGCTGTGAGCTCCTGCACTGCGCTGTGCCCTCAAATCTGATCAATCTTCCTCCTCAGGTAAGACTACACAAACATTTAAAGCACAGAATTGTCCTTAACACAAAGAGTTAATCTGGTTTATTTTAATTAGTCATTTGCCAGATGCTTCACAGCCACCTTAGCGTCAACCCAGCGAACAAGGAAGATCCTCAGAGGCTTTCAGCTATGACCTCCTTCTGAGGTTTTTCACGGCCTATTCAGAACTTCACCACAGCAAGTTCAACCACACTGTCCCAAGTCCCTGCAAGTGTAGGGAGCTGGGGCTTCACAGCATCACTATAATCCGTCGTCTGCTTTTCATTTCAACAGGAGAGAGCTTAAGCATAGACCTGCCTATCATACCTTCCTTTTTCCAGATCTGATGTTTACCTCTCACATCCTCCTATATTTATTTCAGAATAATTCTGAAGCATGGAGGATACTCATCCGCTTTCTAAATGGCTTAAGTTACTTCATTATGCCTCTCTCACATTCCTAGTTTTTGTTTACCTTATTCAAAGGCCCATGCACATTTGCCCTTCCTATATATCTTCCCACAGAATTTTAATCATTTTTACTTCAGCAATTAATGCCTCTCCCTTCACCTTTGTACCTCCTTCTACATCGTCTCTCTCTATGCATAAGCTCATCTAAAATCTGTAAGATCATCTAACATCCATAAGCAGTTATATCCAGTGACAGCAAGACAGAAAAATGATTTCTAAAAAAAGAGATTCACACATTTTGTACTTATCCCAAGAAATAAGTTTCAGCATAATTAAAATGAATTCAGAGAGCCTGTCTCATTTTTCTCCTATGAAACTCAAAGGCAAGTAACATACTGTACATTTGGTTAGGAATGGCACAAGCAAAGTTACAAAATCATTTCTAGTTTGACTTTAATAACTTCTTCCAAAACATTTCACTAATGTTATATGTAATACTATGATCATTCTCTGCCTGTGTGTGGCTTTAAAATTTCTCTGGCGCTACTCTCTTATCCTTGTCCTTTGTCTGTAAGTGAACAAGATAATATATGCTATCTATGTTTTACATAACTATAAATAGCTTTATACGCTAACAGGTTGCTTTCTTCCCTTAGCATAAACTTTTTATCCATGAGCTGTGTTTCAAGAAAAATAGAGATGAGTTCTACTTATCTTAAAGTCCACTTGAGCATTGCTTAATGGTGCAAGCATAAACAAACAGTTCAGGAAAATAAAAACACATTAAAAAACAAACTTCAAAATTCAACAGTTAGGTGGCTCTCAGCATACCCAGTAGTATCACTGATGTTTAAAGGGCAATGTCTCACATACAATGGATAGCATTGCTCCCTTTCAGAGGCATATGCAAACGGGGAGTGGAGGAAAAAGTAAAAAAGAGAAAGAAATCTTTCTCTGGACATAATCTCCATAGAAGTAGAGTAAGCCAGTGGTTTTGCTCTCATTTTCCACTCTGTGCAACTCCAAGTCTCTTTACTGCCCTTGTCCAAATTCCAATGAACATTATGTTTTGATTTCTGCATAATTTCTTATTTCTATGCAAATTCTCAAATAATCAGATACGTAATTTTTTTCTCTGATGTACAAAATGTTCTGTTTCCAGCAAAAACCCCAAAACTTGCTTCACTAAGCTAATTTGAATAAATTTGTATTTCAGCTTTTACACAACTGTCTACAAATTTATTCCATGAGATTAGAAGTCCTGTACTCAGTGCTTAACAGCCCATACCAGTCCTTCTAGAGCATAAAAGTCTTTAAAAATAGAGGTAAAAGATTAAAATGTTAGCACATGATCATGCTACATACAGAACTGCTTCGTTAATAATGCTGAATTCAAGATCCTGCCCAAGCAATTTGAACTGCATGTCTGAAGTACTAACACACTTGCAATTTGATTTTTGTCCAAAGTAAAATAATAAATCCCTAACCTCTGCTGAAGGGTACACAGGAACCCACCCGGCTGACTGTGCAGAGCTGAGACGATGGGCTCTGGAGCTGGGATGATGCGCTGTGGGCACACGTCCTCATTCACACCAGAACAGGTACCTACCAACCTCCATTCCTGAGGGCGGCTTAGACTGCTGATTTAATGCGTGTTTACAAAAAAGGCTTTCCAATGCTGCAACTCAAAGTGCAGTGAGGCAGGCGTCTGACAAGCTGAAGTACATCAAGACAATTACTGGAGCACTGGTTAAGCTTTTATGTCTGCAAGGCCACGGTGAGGATCACCTCCAAACAACACAAGGTTATGACACTTCAGGCAGGTAAAGTAATAATTTTCTTAAGCTGATGTGGAAACAGCACTTACACTAGGCACTGATTTTTACCATTTGCTTGTAGAATAACCTTTACCACAGTTTTTCAGCAACAGCTCAGGGTAGATGGAATTGTAGTCGTAGAAATTTTGTTTTAAAAGAATGCCAAAATCTACACTATGAAGCACAAATGAAGAAAAATATTCTTGAATACTCCTGCCCTAAGTTCAAAAGAAGCCACTCAAAATCCCGTACCCAAACAGAATGCACCTCAAATGAAAATTGAGGGGGGAATAAAACCGAGGAAAAAGACAAAAAAAGTTTAGAACTTCCAAAGATTGGTCATATCTACTGCATTCAATGGAGGCAAAGGATGAACACAAAACTTAGCTGGAAGCCATTATACAGCAGGACGGCTACGACTTGGTCACCATCACAGAAACGTGGTGGGACAACTCGCATGACTGGCATGCTGTCA
>Ga0065711_1008652_pt1 | contig 13277 bp, 9 predicted proteins | sample Hoacrofraction12_FD_59098 | JGI IMG/M metagenome (GOLD analysis project Ga0065711, IMG submission 59098) | Hoatzin crop microbial communities from Cojedes, Venezuela - Epithelial fraction 12 v2 (version 2) | ecosystem: Host-associated > Birds > Digestive system > Esophagus > Crop | place...
AGGACAGTCTGACCTTGTCCCTGATTGGTTCCTAAACTAGTTGTTTTCGATACTTCTTGAGATCCTGATGACTTAGCTTTTCTATGTCGAAATGCCCTTGCTCCGCTAGCCATTCCTCCACAGTCCTTGGCAGACTATTTGCAGATGGGCACCAGTGTCCTGCAGCTACCATTGGAAAGAGTCCTTTATTTTTTTAAGGAATTAATAAAAATAAAGTCGTCCCAGCACAATTAAAGTGAGAGTTTTATTATTTTTTCTTTTTGCCAAGAGGGGGTTTAAACATTGGAACAGGCTTCCTAGAAGGGTTGTCGATGCCCAAGCCTGTCAAGGTTTATGAGGTATTGGACAACGCCCTTAATAATATGCTTTAACTTGGTCAGCCCTGAACTGTTCAGGAAGTTGGACTAGATGATCATTGTAGGTCCCTTCCAACTGAAATATTCTATTCTATTCTAACTCTAATTCTATCCTATTATTGCTTTAACCTTAGAAAACCACCAGTTTAGAAGACTTGTAAGTGTTTAAAAGCCAGCCTTGAATGGCTTTGAGGAAAAAGGAGGCATATCTTCAACTGGTACAAGATAGTAATTCCAGTGAAGACCAACTAGGAATTTACCACAATGTGATGCAAGAAATACACCAGCACAAAGTGAGGAAAAAATAAACTCTGCTTTCAGAATACTGACCTATTTTGAAAAGGATTAGATGGGCCTTTTCTGAAGTTCTCACCTGTTGCAACATGAAGTTTGCATAGGCGAGATGTTGAATGAATTTTGGTCCTTTGTACGTAATGACAATAGAGAACAAATATTTATTTGCTTTATACAATCTAATCACCAAGACTGACACGTTTTCAGAAAAGCTGACAACAATGTAAGAAATCTATTGCACATTGTCAAAATGAAAAGTATTACTGTAGGAATAAGAATCTATTGAAACTTAAGCAGGGAACAGTCTTGAGATATGGAAGACTGGAATACAGTGGCAAATCTGTGCAAGATCTTTGGGCAAGCCAGTGTAGAAGCCGAAAATTTTGTGACTGCTCTTCACACGCAGCCAAGATCTGGTGTTTACAGTATCTACCTGAGAGGTCTGTTTTCATTGAAAACCGAATTTACTCAGCTGAATTCAGTGAATTTTAATTAATGATGTTCTGGGATCCAAATAAAGCAAACTCCTATACAGTTAGTCAATTTAAAATAGTACACAATATTTGTCATTTTCAAAGAATAGTACAGACAGTAAAGGCTAGACTGGGACTCTTGCATCAAACCTAAAAGTTAACGTGAAATCACAATACAAGCCCGAGCCTCAGACAGTCATAACTCCTTCCCATGGAGATCTCAAGAGAAGAATGGAGTACGCAGGCTCCATTCTTTGATGTGTTTTTCAAAAATCATTGGGTCCTCTGCTTTTAATGGGAATCATTGTATATTTGTACAAGCAACTCAGCCATGCTACACACTACATACTTTTTAATTCCTTAATGTATGGTCCTGGTCATTTAGTTTTCCAGTTCGCTTTTCTTCCACTTTTACTTCCATTTTGTGCCTACTTCAACTCTTTGCTATATATAACATAGATGTGAAGTGTTTCCACTATGCTAAGAGATGCTATAAAAAATGATTTATCTACGGAAACATCCCTGTTTTCCTGTCAAGATATCTTTGCTACATGAACATTCGTCAGAACTACTTTTTTAATTCTGATTTCTTGCAAGAAACAAATCAGTCTGGTTTGCTCATGGAGGTGCTAGGATCATATTCATTTCTCATATTGTCTCTCAGAATCTACCTGGTTTCCTGCTTTTCACCGTTGCTGCTCCCTGTCCCAGAGGCCTGCTTTGCTCAACTTGAAGTTCTTTCTTGCTCCCTGCCCCAAAATTCATCTTCTGTTTCTTAGGAGTTTCCTTCCTCTTTTTATTCTTGAAGCTTAGTAGACCCAGAAATCCTCACCCTTAAGCCACTCTGGGAGGTTTGACAACTTCAGACTTTGGAATACCTCTGTTCCTGCAATTCATAAACCTAAAAATAATTACTACTCAAAGAACAACTGTATTGTGTTAATAGAAAATACCTAATCTAACCTTTTGCATCGTATCAGCCAGAGAATTCTACTTATGGATTCCTGAACCTACCACAAGCACTGATATTTGAAATGTGGAGCATTATTTAGGAAGCTCATGAAAGCTAAACACAATTGGGTAAATTTATAACATAATTCTTGTTTTTCTTGTCAGGCAAAATCCTTATTTGAAAAACAAATAAATAAAAACCTTACTACACTTCTATTTTGAATTTGTCTACCAAATGTGTTTATTTTTTGGTGGTATCTCTTGCTAAAATGACAACTAAAGGATATTTTTGGTCAAAAATTTCCTGCCAGTGTAGAATAATGTAGCAATTATGTTTAAGTGAAAAATTACAGAACAACAAGGAGCTTATTCCTCTCTATTCCAAAATACAGGAAAATAGGAAGGAGAGCATTAGCAACAAAACCGTCTGATAGTACTTAATCCTAATCCTTTTCCTCTTTCATTTTCAATGCATCAATTTCACAGATGTTACTAAAACAAAATGTCTCTTGGTTTTGTGTTTGTTTTTTTTTAATAGATAAGAAAACAAGAAAGGGCAGAAGACAGAATTACTTGCTCAAAGTCATACAAATTGTTAGTGATGGAGCCAGGAATAAAATACTGGTGCTCTGGTTGTTATTCTAATGTACTAGTGATTCCATTATGCAATTTCATCTTTCCTTAGTGGGGATGCTATTCTGCAGACTGACCTCTGGAGCCAATGCAGACACAAGTGTGAGATTTTTTAATCTAAAGACTCTCAAGAGAGTCAGCAACTGTGAGGGCAGGTATTAGATAGAGGGCAGGCAAATACACCACAGATAAAGAGCCAGGCATTATGTGGAGTTATAGAAGACATTTTTAAGTGAATATGGATGAGTCATTAATTTCATCAGTCATGTAAAAAAGAGGATATCCAAACTTCAAATTGAAACAATTTGGAGAATATGCCTCCCTTGAGGAGGTTTTCCTTCAGATCTCCCATGTCACCTAACAGGGAAGACTAGTCTAATGAAAGCAGAGGACTGCGACACTTAGAAATTAAAAATGCACTAAACAGGATACAACAAATTTTAGCTTGCCTTGAACCCAAATACATGCATACTGAAATAGTGTAACCAAAACCACATATCTTTTTGTAACACTGTTACAGCATCAGAGCAACGTGATGACTAAAGAGGAGAAAACTGAAGACACACAAATAATTTAAAAGATGCTAAACAAAGAACAAGATAAGCAAAAAATCACTCATTCGCAACATAAGGTACTGCAAATAACCAGGACATCCTGCCTAACATACATGAAGGATGACTGGCAAAATCAAAAACAAGCTAAGCACTATCAGGAGCAGATGAAGTTCCACTTTTCTGGCTGGGTAGGTAGGGACAGGCGAAGTAGCATAACACAAGTATGGGAAAGAAAGACAAAATATCTAGCACAGAAAAAGCTCTAAAAATAAACCAACACAAAATGGTTTCATATGATCCAAAAACTTTCAGGCAACACAAGATGTGAATACAGATTTCTTTGCCACATGATTTCTCAAAAAATCTGTTCAAACTACGCTTTATTTCGAGCCCCAACTATGAAACACAATGTCCTTCATTAAGACAGGTGATGTTTTCATATGTGTCTTGCTGAGCCTTAATGATCCTTCTGATCGTTAATGCAGACATTAGCAGGCAATCACTCCAAGTGTATGACTCAGCATCAGATCACCTGCTGAGTCAATCTAAAGGATACTGCTTGATTGTTCGTATGGCTGAATCTCATAAATAAAGTATTTCTCTTTTTCTTTAAAACAACTAAAAGAATTGTGATAAGTGGATTTGTGCATAGATAGTCTATCAGGTAAGATTTCTGTAAGGCTTCAAGTGATGAATAAGAGGGAGGTTCACAACAGGTTTATTAGTTGGGAATATCAATCTTGTTAGCAGCACATGTATTTATTTCAGTAAGATGTTCCTTGTTGTGTATGGACTATCTGCAAATACCTGTGCTGCACTTATCTCCTTCTAGTCATTTTATGATCCTGTGGTCTGAGTTACTAGTGTTTGAAAATGCATTCCTGCTCAAAGAGATGAGCGAGTTCTGTTACAAAATTAGTAACAACTAATAAAGTACTAGGTAAAGCTCAAGGCACGTTTGTTCCATGCATTTTAAGTTTCTTTCCCATCTATATGTGGTAAAGAGTAAAAAATCATTTTATCCGTGGATCTTTTTCAAAGCTAGCTGAAGCCAATCAAAATCTGTTCTTTTGAGTTCCATAGGCTTAGGGTCAATCTTTATACAGGAATGAACCCATGCCATCTTACAAGGGACGGTAAAAATTATTCGGACCATGAAAATGGGTGAGCCTCTTGACTTTGTACCTGTCAAGAAAGTATATTTTGTTTAAAAATTCCAGTTTAATTGTTTCTTGTTTCCTTTGTTCATTTTCCATACAGAGAAAACACACACTCATCACCTGTGGTTATCAACTAGCAAAACTGTATTTTCTTTCAGTGCCTTAATTACGGTCTTTTGTGCCATGTACTTTTATGAATATACATTAGTGTAAGTGTTTGTTTATCACTTGGTTTATGCACTGTTTACTCATGTGTAAAGATACTGTTCCTTTAATAGTACCTGCAATCTATGTTTTATTTTAAAATATATTACAACTGTTTACTCATTTGTAAAGATACTGTTCCTTTAATAATACCTGCAACCTAAGTTTTATTTTAAAATGTATAACAAAAGACTTCAGTTAACACATCAGTGCACTAGAAAAGACATCCACTTTCTTTGATTCATTGTCCGTCTTTAAATTTGACCAGCTAATTGGATCAGTGATACTTCTTTTTCCTACTCTAATCTTTGACTCAATGTGCAATTTCTCTTTCTGTAGATGTCTGGTCCAGACTTCAGCGAAGTCTCAGTAATTTAAAAGCCCAATGTCTTGATTTACAAAGAAGACTTAAGGCTTCCACTGAGTAGCCAGCAGAACTTACAGAAGTGGCTTAATAAATTGTATGTTAAACTCCTACTAAGAATCAACAAACTTGCTGGAGACACTATGCTGATTGTATGAAATCTGGGGAGAAAAATATTGAAATCCATCCATTCAGAAAGCGGACAAGTCTGTGCAATTTTTGCTGTTATTGCAAGTGCTTATCCTCTCTGTCCATATCCCCAGTGATATGCAAGTGAGCTGTATTTGCGCACACTGATGGAAGCAGGTTATGGCTATGCTTCCTTGTTTTATTAAATTTCTTTATGAGGGAATGATATTATGTATTGTATGCAGTGTTTCTGAGTATATAAAGGGAAAACATACTGTATTTTCCTTGGAGAACAGGATTTATGTGCTGCAAATGTCTGATATGAAGTAATGGTTTTGTGAGGGATTACTGTCAATACCGCCTGTTTATGAATCAAAACCTATTCAGCAACCGTAAGCAGCTGGAAGCTGAACATCTGGGGCAAGAGTCAGCAGAAAATTTTGCTACCTCTAGATACTGTCTTTGTGAGGGATCAGTTTATCTAGGTTGAAATACAGGCCAGCTGTGAAAAGACAAACAGAGAAATAAACCTCCCTCAATGAAGTGAGGACAGAAAAGTTGGCATAAATAGAAGTATAGAATCTGCTCCTCAGGAACTATTCCCTTTCCTTAAATAACATGCATAGGTAGACAGAGACAAAATAATTTTCCATATATCCTCTATGGCATACACCAGTGCACTACGGGCAAGAAGAAATGAGGGAGAAACGGAAAATAATCTTCTCAGGCAATGGTCTATGACTATGGGTTTAGATCCTTCCTTAGTGCAGATTCAAACCTGAGATTTTAGGAAATTGCAACTCACGTCACTGATACCCCTGAGGAGACATCCAGCTTTCCTTGCTAAATGGGTACGTGACTAAATGGGATTGGTCACGAGGAGATATTTTACCAGAAATACAAAGTCATTTCTCTCCTAATTGCTAATCTATGCTAAGGAATTCAGTGTTCTCTCCAGGCTGTGCAGAGACACGCCTCTTTTCTTTCTCTAAAAATGTGCAACCAAGTAATTTCAAGCTTTTCTGTTGAATTTGACGTGCTTTCAATTAGACCTTCTAAAAAGTGTATAACAGAGCTCTTAGCCAGTAATTCATTCTTCTTTTTGCCGTTAATGAATGTTACTAAAGGCTGCAATTTTACCAACTGCTGAACACTAGGTAGAGAAATGAGATTTCTCTATTTCCATTATCAACCTCTGCAATCTGACCCGTTCCCCACTATCGTAACCATGGTATTATCAAGGTTGTCTACTAAAAATAAGATCTGAATTTTGGTCACATGGAACTTTGATTGACAAAATATCACTTTGGGTTGAACGTTTTCGAAGATTTCATCCAAATTGGTCCTGTGTTTCTAAGGACAACAGAAGCAGAAAATATGTTTCCTTTGTCATGAAAGGAATCATGCCTGGGGGGCTTTAAGTCACAACTAGGGATTTCCTTTACAACCTACTTAGGTAGGAGGAGAGCAGGACTGTAAACGATAACTGGAGTGCAGAAAAATTTGGAATTTATCTCATCGCTAAACATTTGAAAGATAAGGATCTGGTCTAAAATTTTTTTAAGGTTTCTTAGCTCAGTGAAGAGACAGAGGAACACTGCCAAAGCATATTTCATCCTCAGGATGTCAGGGATGGGGGCGGGGAGGGAGGGAGGGAGGAGGTAACTAGCTCTGTGAAATCTTATTGTGGATGGAGATCAGTAGGCCCCTAAAGGCTCAGAATCAGCAGGGTCCTAAATTTAACATAGCTCACCTAGGTAAGGTGAATCCTACACTGAGTCTAAGAACTGGGCGATGCTCAGAAAGAGCCAACTCCAGGTGGAGTCTCACCAGATCAGAGAAAAGGGGCAGAATCCCCTCCCTCGACCTGCTAGCCACGCTGCTGGGGATGCAGCCCAGGGTACAGTCGGCCTTCTGGGCTGCAAGTGTGCACTGCCAGGTCATGTTGAGCTTCTTGTCGACCAGCACCCCCAAGTCCTCCTCAGGGCTGTTCTCAATCCATTCACTGCCCAGCCTGCATTTGTGCATGGGATTGCCCCAAAATGATGTGCAAGACCTTGAACTTGACTGTTGAATCTCATGAGATTCACATGGGCCCACCTCTCAAGACTGTCTAGGTCTCTCTGGATGGCATCCCTTCCCTCCAGCGTGCTGACAAAGCAGCACAGCTTGGTGCCATCAACAAACTTGCTGAGGGTGCTCTCAACCCCACTGTCCATGTCACCGATAAAGATGTTAAACAGCACTGGTTCCAATACCGACCCCTGAGGAACGCCACATGTCTCTGGTTTCCACAATATTCCCTACTTTCTGTGCACTCAGATTTGCAACCTTATTTGAGGAAATTAATGGAATTGTTCTTCAATGTAATTATTTACTTGTAGTAAGACTGTGTATGAGTTTATAAATTCTAACTTACGTAAACAAAACTTATGTTTCCCGGACTGGGAAAAAGAGGATTTTATATTAACAGCTAGTGTGGCAACTTTTCTTTATGTCTTCATTTTCATTAAGTAATTTTTCTTTACAGCTACTGCAACAGCAAATGGTTCTGTCACTAAGCTCTTCACAGAAATTTACTATGACTTTATTGAAATGGAAAAGAAGCAATGCTTTGAGACTTAAAAAAATTTCTTAATGCAGTTCACTAATTTTTGCTTTATTTGAAAACTGCTCTTCATTATTAACGCAGCTTCCCCTGCCTAAAATAATTCCTGTTACTTCCATCTCCATATTCCCGGCCATGGTATGGGTCTATTGGCTTGTCAGATTTAATCTCTAAAAAACAGTAAAGTTATCAAAATCTGTCAAAAATATATGTGAATTAACATCTGATTTAGCCCAAGAAGGGAAGGAATGGAGTGTGAAGAGTATGGCTGAATAGACTAATGAAATTTTAATGGAACTTCAGTTCTACTTATTGCATTTATATTTGTTACAAAGTTTATTTCTTTCGTTGTTTCAAAAATTGTCAGTGTTTAACAGAATTCTGACTGTCTGCCATACTACCTAAGGCAATCAAACTAAATAGCCCACAGCCTCTGCAATCTTGCCATTCTCCAAAGAAAATAAAAACAACTGCTACATAATGTGTGATGAGAGGAAAAACCTAAAATAAAGTTGCAAAACTACTAATACTGGAATTTTATATTCTGGGAAGAGATTGGGAAGACCACTTTGAAGGTAACAAATTAGGTTAATGTGGTTAATCTATTTTTGGTAGCATGACTCATTTCCATTTGTATTTCAGTTACACAGAAGGTTTCCAGCCATTGGCTCACTGTCTTATCCCAGGCCTGGAGTTTCTGCATCAACTAACTTCCCATCTAAGACAATGAGGAGCTGATAGGAAAGGGAATAAAAATGGCAAACACAAGGAGCAAAGATGGTGCATTTCCAATGATTAACAGAAGTCTCAGAATATCAGCAGGTAACAAATAAAAAGGTCTAGAGGAAGTTTTGTACCACATCACAGGGATAAAATGTTCTTGTCCCAAGAAGCTAACAAACTCTGAGTTCAGTGCCTTCAGTCAGACAGAGGTTGGAGATCAACATCAATGCCCATACTGAATCATTAAGAGTTGTTCTATGTATATGTTTTCTAAAAACCAGAGCCTCAATAGTTACCTACTTCGTTTTACAGTTTACAGTTAGAATACAGAAAAATTGACTCATTGGAAATACTTCAGGAAATTCACGATCAGAAATGAAAAATGACCTCTGGAGTTTCAAGCCAATGTCACAACTATAAGGTAGTCCTCCATGAAGATACAGTAAACTAAGATCAGTGCCTGTGCATCAAATATTGAAAACTTCCATCTTTACAAGTCCATAAAATAACATCATCTCTGTGTTTTACACTCACAGATAAAGGGCAGAAAGACTTAGATTTGCATTATTTCATGTAAGCAGAAACAGAAATTAATATGTTTTCGTACTGACTGAATTTCTTGAAATTGAAAATTTGGCTTTAGTATTTTCTTGAAAACAGGAAAAAGAACAAAATCTGCAGATTTCTTCGCATCTTTCCATCCATGTCTAACTAGACATATCAATATTGAAATATTATGATGTTTCTGTATCTAGCCCTGATTTGGAAAACTTTTCCAAATATATTCCTAAATGACTCTCCGAACTCTGTGACTAACACTTGCACACACACATCCTATGTATCTTTGCAGTTCAGGGCCTTCTGCCATCCTCTGACCATGGTTTGTTACAAAAGAAAAGGACAACCAAAGATTATTTGGGTGTATTTTTCTTGCAACTTCTGTCCTGTCTTGCACCTTCCTTTTATTTGTTTTTATTCTATCTCATAATAGCAAACAATTTCAAAGTAAAAAAAGAAAAAAGGTTCAAAGAAAAGAGATTCAAAGACAAAAAACATATGATTTTCACACTGTTCAGAATCTATTCCAAGTGAGAAGTTGAAAGAAGGAATGATGTGTCATCAGATGGGAAAGAAGAGAAATTCATGTGTCTCTTCACTGCAATGCATTTTGGATCAGACCGTTGTAATCAGTAATCTTACTATCCGGGTATTTGCTTATTTTCCTAGTACAGAACAAAATCAAGCACATTGAATAATCAATGCAAAAAATAGCAATTAAATAACAGAAAGGAATTAATGACAATGGTTAAAGAAATTTTCTGTGACAAAAATGACATAGGACTTCCTTCCTGTTGCTGAACCTGGAGGGTTACATTGGGTGCTTGAAGAAAGCACTTTATGCTGGCACTCCCTGAAATATTCATCACCAACTCCATGTCCATGGGATCATTATGACTCTTTGGAGAAGGAAAAATAATTGATGTTGCTCCAACCATACTTGTGTATGATTTTAATCCATGACTGGAGGAGTCTGGGGTGATTTTTCTAATGACAAGAGCACCTCCAGATGGAATGCAGCAGACTTCCTAACACATATATTTGGTGGGAATAGGAATGTATATTCAACAAATAGCTGAACCATAGGACCTCTGAAACTCTGACTTCCAGTGACAGTGCTTCCCTCACTTTTCAGGCCCTAGCCTCAGCTTGGCACCCCACTTCTAACACTGCTAAGTACAAAGAACAAAGTACAAATGGGCTTGCTTGAAGTTTCATTTCCTCTTCGTCGATCTCAGAAATAAAACATGAAAAAGTGTACAGAGGTTTCAGGAATATATGCTATAAAAAAACATGTTACATGAAAGACCAGCAGATTTCAAGGAAGCCAAGGTTTGCTCCACTCTTTCCTCGCCTTCCTCACACAGCTGGGTTGGGTAAGCAAATAACCCAAGAGTGGTCAGTTCTAATCTACCCTTTCACAAACACTGTAGATTCATTTGAGCAGCTATGAGGAAAGAGAGGCAGAGTGACTTTTCTTCAGCCTCCAAAACAAATTACTTCAAGCTTTTTATAAAATGAGAGCTGTCTTTCAGTCTCAGAATAATCAGGGTTCCATCCCTCATGTCTGGAATCAGCTGAGTTTAAGGAGATGCAGTATTTTGGAGTGATTTATGCGTTTAGTACAAATGTATGTCTGAGAAAGATGTTTCTAAACCAGCTTTGGACATACTCCCAAGCCAGCTCAGGCAGAGATCAAAGTCCGATGGAGCTCACAGCTTATGGCTTAGAGACAATTATCAGAAAAGCACGGGGTCCAGGGAAAAACAGCTAAGGAGTATGATCAGGGTCAGCGCCCTTTATTGCTTTCACCAGGCCAGCTGTGTCGGTCCTTGGGCCGACAGCCCTCATTCCTAGGAAATGCCAAAACTGAACAAGTTAGGTAGGATTCTTTCTTGGCTCAGGACAAGTGTTGACAGGGTACAGTAACTTGGAAGTCAAGAAGAAGATTTCTTTCAGCACTGCCTGTCTTTCAGACAGTATTTTGACTCAGGATGCCGGCAGCCTACTTGTGGCTCTCAGCTACGTATTCTGCAAAGCAGCAGGGGACAAGAGTCCTCTCTGTAAAGACTTTTAGATGACCACAGACCGCTGACCACACAGCATGACCTTCTTTACAGGTTAATTGAGACAGCCTTTTTCTTTGTCTCTAAGGTTTGTAGGAAAGGCCAGTAAACCAGTATTTTTCTTTATATTCATAAAAGATCAGGACTCCTTCCAGTAGATGAGTCCCTGCCACCTAATGATTTGAGTCTTGTTTCATTGCTCTCTGTCCTGGCTTCCATCCTCTTCTCTTCCCCCACCTCAAATAAGATACTGAGACAACTCACAGTTCTGAGTGCTGGGAAAAAAATGATAGTTTGGGGCACAATTACATGTTCATTACAGGACAAAAACACTTGGATCCAGTCATTTTCTAGGGAAAGGATGAAAGATAATGAATTGCTCTGTTCTGCTCTATGGAGGAGAGGCTGAGCCAATGGAATCAGGTTCTCACTGGAGGGCTTCAAATCTGCCTTGGTTTTCACATGCTTTCCCCATTTCTTTTACTGTGCAACTCTAGGAGATAATGAACTAATCCAGGCCTCTTTTTGGGGGGTTACTACTGCAGGCAAAATGGTCTCAAGTCATGGAATTGTCCCGGGTTCGGCCAGAATTTTCACAAGCAGCCAGGAGGGGACACAGCCAAGTGGGCTGCCCCAACCAGGTCAAACAAACAGGGTACTCGATACCAGGTGCCCTCATGCTGGGTTCTGGGTGGAGGAGAAGTTAATCACGGCTCTGGAGCACATGGGAATCCAGCAGTTAGAGTTGCTCTGTGCATTCCGCTGTTTTGTATATTCTGTCAGTATTGTTGTTGTTACTGTTTGCTTCATTTGCTGTTTTGTTAAACTGCCCTTATCCCAACCCATGAGTTTTGCCTTTTTCTTTCCATTCTCCACCCCACCCCAGTGCAGGGAGGGGCGACAGAGCGACCACGTGGCCCTTCATTGCTGGCCACAGACCAAACCACAACAGAATTGTACTTAATTTATTGCTAATCAACACAAACATTTGATCACTGATTCCAGTATTGAGAAAAAAGCAGGACGTATACTTTTAAAGAAAAATTAAGATGAACACCTATACTTGCAACTCCTGAATTTCTGATTTCCTTAGTTCTGCTGCAAGTAAAACTCAGGCTGCCCAAATTCCTCCAGTGAGGCGAGTGACAAAGGAGGCAGAGGACCTGTATGACCCTCTTTTTGAGCTGCTGTTTTCCACTTACTGGTTTTCCTGTTGCCCTGTTCCTTAGTGTCTATGCCCCAGTGCATGACACCCATGTCCGCAGCCCCTCAGGGGCTGTCCCTGCACATACACCTCACAGCTGCTGTCCGTCAGCGATGTTCCTGCCCCAGCAGTTGCTGTGATCAGCACAAGCCAGGTCACAGCTTGCTCCCACACAGAGCACCACTGCAGCCCCCACAACATTAACCTTGCCATCTGTGCCCATGGCAGTGACACATCACCTAGAGAAAGCTGAGGTGCTTGTCCATATTGGCTGAGAGCAGAGGTGCTCGCACTGAATCTTATGATCCTCAGTTACGGGAATTAATCAGACCTATAGAACTTCCACAGAATTACAGAAAGGGCTCATAACATTTAAATTCACTTTTTCCAAACACAACATTAGTCCTGTATTTTGTCTCACATTATACATCTGCTTCTTGCAGAGAAGTCTAAGTAAACATTTTTGCTTTGTTTGCTTTTTCTACTCTTATTAATAAGATCAAATTTAATTTCTGAGGAGGTGGCATTTAAATATCATGTAATTTCAATATGTTTTCTGCTCTCAAGTTGTGATGCAATGGTATTTGTGACTATTAACCCCCATAGATGCTATTTAATTATAGTTATATGTTTTAATAGTCCAGACAACAGAAGCATGAAAAGCTATCCAGGTGCTATAAATTGAACAGATTAGATGTAATGTTTTGTTACACTTAGCATTGAATAAAATAGATGTGCTTTATAGATTTAAATACAAATAGCTACTTCATTCATGCAAAGAACATTTTCTCTGTCTGTTTACTGGACAACAAATCATCAGCCTAGCATTGTGCGTTGTGTTCTTGAAATGTTTGGGGTTTTTTGTTTGGTTTTTTTTTAACTAGTCCTTTTGTTGTGAACTCCTCTTGTTGCAGACATCATAAGTGCTCTCGTGGTGAATTAACCACGGTTAAGGGCCAAATTCCCACCTAGCTGCTCACTTATCCCGCCCCCCCCCCCC
>Ga0065711_1010467_pt1 | contig 13275 bp, 4 predicted proteins | sample Hoacrofraction12_FD_59098 | JGI IMG/M metagenome (GOLD analysis project Ga0065711, IMG submission 59098) | Hoatzin crop microbial communities from Cojedes, Venezuela - Epithelial fraction 12 v2 (version 2) | ecosystem: Host-associated > Birds > Digestive system > Esophagus > Crop | place...
CGCGGCAGGAAAGCAATAACAATCAGGTCGCGATTCGTTTCTCATCGGCTTGAGCTGAACCTGGAGGGGTGGCACGGCACCCACCCCATCCCAGCACCTCTGCAGTCTGCTTCATAAATGCAAACCACTTCTGCAAGATGCTCCAGCAAAGTCCACTTCCCAGCATCCAGACTTTTCTTTGCCAGTCTTATTCTAAATTACCATAAATTGCCCAGATCTAAACAACGTTCCCAGCAAGTGTCAACAACAGGTCCAGGAACTCAGTTTAGCAAAAGCTTGGTAACCAGGCTTTAATACGAGTTCACTTGGAAGTCTTTAATAAATTATTAGAAAAACTGAACCTTGTGAGATCACGTCGTATTTACTTTTACAATATCCAATGTATTCAAAATACATATTCCAAAGATGGTGTAATTGTCTTTTCTACCACACCCCATGGACTTCTTTCTTCCCTTTTTTTCCCCCATTTTTTTTCCTTTTGCTTCAAGAAGGATTTGAATGAGTACCCAACGAGAAAGAATCATAAATACAAGACTAATTTTGATATTTTGAGCGAAAATGGGCCAAGGAGAGATGTAGGACAAGGCAAGACCAAGTCCCAAATGCTGTGAGTGCCCCAAGACAGGAGGTGGGAGCATCGCTCTCCCTCCCCATGCCTGTTCCAACACCAGCCCACTACGACACATACCTACGCTTAGGTCAGTTAGTTAGTTGGTTAGATGGGATCATCGGATTACTGTTATTTTGGTAACCAAATCTCTAGCTGACAGCAGTGTAAACAGGGGAGCATACATAGAGGCAGTGAGGATTAATAAAGCCACAGGGTAAAGGACATCGTAACATTCAGTGACACTGGCAGACGGCCATGTAAAGCCGGCACGGGATTAAGGTGTGCGGGCAAAGCCAGGCTGATTTATGAATATTAATTGATTTGAAGAGCAAAAGCAAATAAACAGTGCACTATCTCCGAGATCTACCAAGTGGAGACTGAGTATCTTTGGCTCTGTGTGAAGACTGTCCAGACATTTTTTTCAGTTACAATGTGAAACGTATTTTGTCCTGCTGGAAAAAAAAAGTTCTCCCATAGCACTAAACCAGTCAGAGCTGTTTATCTAAATAATTTATATCCAACAGCAGAGTACGGATGGGAAAACGCAGCCAACGCTGCCTGGTTCAGACAACCAAGTGCTTTATACCCTTCGCTTCCAAGGTGAAACTGCCGCTTGCTGCAGCGGGACCACGGCAGTGCGAGCGGCCGGCTCAGCTCCCGTCACCCTGGCACGGCGCCGGGGGAGGCTCCTGCGCCCTCGCGAGACCTGCACCGAAAGGGTCCTGCTTCGCGCTCGAACCACGCACTTACAAATCTGCAGCCTAAAACCGGGGTCACGGAGGGTGCTGAGTTCCTAATGAATGCTGATAGGCGACAGCACCGAGGGAAGAAACAGGCTCTAGAAAACTTTGCTGGTAATTAAAGGGTGTATCAATAAATTACTTTTATTGTTATATATATCCAACACACCCTCTGAACGTGCAAGAATGCTGTATAAATTATTTGTGCAGTGTTAAATAAATTGTATTTTGTTCCATACTCGTGTTCCAGCTTCACACAGAATAAAACGAAAGGAGTTTTCAACTTGGCAGATATCCCTCAAAGCAAACAGATGAATAATACTCTGTCATACTTTCCGAAGAGCAAAACCCTTGTTGCTTGTACCTCCCTTTGAAAATGGGAACAAATTGGCTCTGTTTCATAACAATATTTCAGAAATGAGGGCTGCGTTTTACTTTGCAAAAAGAAGAGAATTGCTCAGACTTGCACGTCACCGGGTAATTTAAGGAAAAGTTCTGTGTAATATAAGCTATTGCGGCTTTGACACCCCTTTAAAGTCACAGGGCAGCTAGGGTTTAAATGGTTCACTAGAACAGCATGGGCATAAAATAAAAAATGAATAATGCTGTCCTTTGACACCATTAAATTTACAGAGTCCCACAGCACCACTGATACATCTGGTCCTAAAAATAATAAAAATAAAATTCAATAAGCAAATACGATCTGCCTAAGTAACTACTGAGTTAGTTGTTAGCTCACATTGCAGGCTGATAGCTGGTTCAACATGATGCCTCTGACGCAGAGATGGATAAAGCATCCAAAATATCCAAAATGAACGTGAGCTTGGGCTGCTGTGTAGCCCAGCTTAGCACGTGGGACGGCACTGAGCCAGCCAGGCCAGCACTGAGGCCATGTTACGGCTGCGCTCTGCTAAAACTGGGGCAGACAAAATTCCCTGACCCCCCCACTATCTTACAGTTCCCCAAACACCTTGGCCTGAGCGTTTCTCGGGGCTGCGTAGCGTTGCGCTCCCCTCCCCAGGTCGCTTCTCGTTCGAGGATGTCGGGGCTGAAGGGAGGCAGAGACCCAGACAGCACCGGTGAGCGGTGACGTGTGCTTTCTGCTAACCTCATCTGGGCAGCGCGGCAGCACCCGCAGCTTTGGAAGCTTAACAAAACACATCTCTCACGCAATTAATCCCTTGGCAAGGATGAACCAAAGCAGTTACTGTGTGTTTGTCATCAGGAGAAAGTTTTACAGTGTCTCTATCAAAATGACTCATTTCGGCGAAGCAAAAGCTGCCTAGAAAAGCTCAGTAACAATGGCCACGAATTTGATCTAAACATTGACCAAAAATGACTAAGCTAGCCTCTGAGATTCACTCTTTTTCTCCTCTTAAACACCTTCTCACAACCCCTTCCCTACCCAAGCTCCTCCTGCAAAGTCACCGGGCCTTCGCACAGGCGAGGGTGCGAGCCGGCCGCGCTGGCTCGGCAGCTGCAGCTGCTTAGGACACAGCCCTGGTAACGGCGTTCGGATCTTTCCTGGCAGACTTCTTACATCATTATTCAGTGATGAACTGCAAATCATATGCTCGTAGTTATGGAAATGGCAGGAAACTTCTTGCACTTAGTGTTGTTTGACAGAGCTATTTTAAGGTTACGTTCGGAAGGTCGGTTTGTCCAAGTTTCTAGATGCAGAGGAAAAAAAAAGGTAAAATGTTTTTGAAGAGCAGTCAAGAAGGATAACATTACAAGTGCTAAACATTGCCTCTATCAAACCTTTGTACATACAGAAAAACACACTCCCTCCTGCTGGATTCCCTCGCGGAGCTGCAGTGATCTCACACACGTTCCTTATCCACCTCTCATCAGGCATTAACCTTTAGATAAGGGGTTTTTGATGGAACCATGCTCAGCTTCACCCCATAAATCGGCTGCAGCCGCCCTGCCCTGAGCGATACCAGACTCCTCCTCCGCCTTGCCCGGGCTCAGGCCCTCGCCTTGATGGTCCTCAGAGCAGACAGGCAGGACCGGTCCGCATCACATCCACATCCACCTCCTACACGGCGAGGGAGCAACCCTCGGGCACCGCGCCGGGAAGCTGAACACCAAACCCCAGAGACAGGCTCTTCTTGTAAGCACCTCAGCCCCATCCCTCGGATTTTTTCCAAACCTCTAATAACTGGGACCTTTTTCAACACACATTTTATGAGCAGCCTCCAAGCGTACTACAGCGCGACTGCCGCATCTCCATCAGCCACCCACGCCCCAGCCACCGCCGCTTGGTGCAGCTCTCTTTGTACAAGTGGTATCGAGCCACCAGATCCAACGGAGCTCCTTAACCAAACATCTCACTGCTTTCATATGCACAAAAAGTATTTAAAAGTGACCTGTCTGACCAGGAAGCTGATATTATATATTATACAGCATTGCCATAGGGGAGAGCTACTACAGGTTTGCTCGGTGCTGCATGAGGCTGGTACTTCTTGATGTAGGAGCAGGAGAAGAACGCACGCTTCTCCCTGTTGGACCCCAGGAGGATACACATCGGACTACAAATAGGTCATATCACAAAGGACACACTCGAGATCGTATTCAGCCTCCAGTTAAGTAAAAATCCCCAATTGGAAGGAATTTATTCATTATTTGGTCCCATGAAGTCACGGAGGTTGTTTAGACTTCACTGAGCAATTAAATCAGCTGCAGATTCCATTGCACATCTCCCCGACAAATCCCTCCCCAATATACAGAAAAGTGCACCTCTGTGATATATTAAAAAAAGAAACTTGAAATATAAGAGAAATACAGTCAGGGCTGAGACATCTTTCAAATGGCTTGATCTGGACATTAAGGGCTTTAGTCCCCAATATTTTACTGCCTCTTTACAGGCGTAACGGGGCTCAGAGAGAGCGTTCATGCAACCAATAACACATGAGAAGGACTCTTTACACCGAGAGTGTGGCACAACCAGGCTGTAAGGCATGAGGAGCTGGGTTCTCCGAGGAGCACTGCCTTGAGAAGACGGTGGGGACAAGGGTACTTTCAACCCCGGTGATTAGAAGAGGGTGAGAATAATAACAAGGTTTTAAGTAACACCTTTTTGTTTGCCTTACAACAAATCTCTTTTGTCAGATGTCTTTTTTTTTTAAGGAAAAATTAATATTTTGAATTTTCCAGTTCGCATTGCTAAGGATTCACGGCTCTCTCCCAACCGCTTATTCATCGCTGACGACTGAAACTGCTCAAGTGTTCAGCCAAAGGGATTTCGCTTGCTACTACGACACACACCTACTTTTGCAAGAGGACAGTCAAGTCTTCTGGAAGACATAGGAAATAACACACATTCATAAATGAGAACATCAAAAATGAAAACATTTAATCCAAAGCAAAAGACAATTTTTGACGGCGTTAACACATAGACTATTTCAATAAAATGGGAAAGTATCTTCATTTTCAAGCTATTTTTCCATCCTAAGCATTTTTTTTTTCTTTCTCTCCTGTGGCTGGACATCCAAACGTCCCATTCTCCAGCAACGCATCTTAAAGACCTGGTTTATTCCCTGACAAAGCTGTTGCAGATTGTTCTTTGCCCAGGAGGGACTTCTTGCAGAAGGCAATATCCTGCTCCTTCCTGGGCCTCAGGACACCGCAGACATAGCTTTGAACTGTTCCTAACCGACACAAAAACTTGTGAGCACCAAGAGTCAATATTGAACACTATCAAACGACTTTCAGAACTTCTGCAGCCCATTTCACCTCTCACTAACTCTTTCCTGCTTTACCTTCTTTTCTGAAGTCACGGCTTTATTTCTGCTCCTCCCTGCCCCCTCCTTCCTTCTAACATTTAATTTGTCTTACGTGACTCAAATAGGTCTTTCTTCTGGTGACCTAATATTTTAACCTTAAGCATGATGAAAAACAGACTTCACAAATCTGACACTTGAATTAAAAGTGAAACACATGCCTCAGCACAAGTTAATTAAAAATAATACGTATAATGTTAGCTTGTTTAAACTATTATTTGACCAACAATTTGCACCCATCGATAACTACTATAGTCCACAATTGCTACAAAAATAACACTAACCACCATAAGCTCAAGCTCACTGCCAAAATTAGCAATGTTGCTTCTCCTTTTATTTAACCAAAGGTCTCACGGATCCTGCCAAAGCTGCTGAAGCCCTGCCCACAGAGATGCCGGCACGCGTGAGGACCGGCCGAACACGGGGGCACGGACACGGGCTTCAGCACACCGGTACCCCAACGCACGAGTCCTGTACCTGCTCAGCACTGTGCATCGCTCTTAGGTGCCCCACTACTAATTCAGATACCGGTAATTAGCTGCAGATAACTGATTTTACAGCCACGTAGCCTTGTTCCTCTCATTGAAGGAACTCCTGCCCTGAAATGCCTGGCTGTGGTTCCCTTTGATGGGACAGGCGAGAGGCCAGGCACTACAAAGTCAGGAGAGTGGATGGAGAGTAACTACATGGAAAAAGATGATCTGAAATTCCAGACTCCTTTTAAAAAATCTAGGGGAGAGCATATCTTCCTAAATGGCCTTCCTAGGAACTAGGTCAAGGTAGGAATACAGCGTTTTTCTCTGCTGACGAGCAGTCTGGGGGTTGCTGGCTTTATGAGCAGAATACTCATACTTCGGCTGGGGGTAGCCGGTAAGTCCAAAACCGTTTTAAGCAGTTAGTCTTATTGAAAGAGTCGGTCAAGTTTAACAACTGTGAAAACATTTAAAGTTCACGCAACTTGCAGGTCTGTCATAAATTCTGCTCCTGACAGACACACATAAATAGAGGCTCCTCAGCTGGGAATAGCCAGTCTGCTTTCAAGGGTATCATGAGTTATATTAAACTGAGAATGCCTTGTGAAAGAGATTGCTTTTGAGATAAGAAACTCCTTCTTAAGACAACAAACATGAGTGAAAATATGCTTCAGTGAAAATTAAGATCAGTCCATGCATTCCCTAATGGTAACCGGATAAGGCACGGAGAACTTGTTAGTTTTCTTTAAAAGCATTTTGCCTCTCTACGTAGGCTGCACAGACCAGTGTGAAGCAACCACAGTTCAGGAAGCACCTTGGGACAAAAATATTCATCTTTTGGTTAGCCTTCAGAAGGATGCCTAGCCCTAAATTCTGAAAATCCTGATCTGAAGGAAGAACCGTGTAAAAATGGNAGTTTTCTACTCAGAAATGGGCCAAATCCCTTCTGAAACTTTCCTTCTTAGGAAAATAGGCTTTTCCANTGCTTTTTCCTCCTGCTGCCCCANAAGGGTGAACACGTTGCAACTGCCTTCCTGCCTATTTTCTGGCAGCAGTATTAAAAGAATTCTTCAGTAAATTCTGACCTCCAATGTTTTTTATTTCTTGTTGTGGTCAATAAAGATGGAAACCTCTAATTTTGCAAGGCCAACCAGCTGGAAAGAGCGCAAGCTTAAAGAGTTTGAGCAACGCAAAGAAAAGCCCAGCTTGTTAGCAGTAAGGTGTTTGTAGAAAACATGCAAGATAATGCCACTTTGCAGCTCATTTACAGCCAATAATTGTATTCAAGGTGAAAAAAAAACACTTTTCTCCCCCCATAACCAGCAGTGTGCTTTTTATGATTCAAGTGGCAGCAGAAGGAAAAAGCACATATTTTTCTGGACTTGTCCAAGTTTGCAGGATATAATTTATTGATATTCACTAAGGAAAAAAAAAAATCCAAACCCTAACCCAATTGTTTTATTTAGTTTTATTTTATTATTCCAATGTGTCAGCAATTGAGAATAGTAATTCAAGCGAGTTTTGCATTGGAAGTAATTATGCTAACTTGCCACTCAAATTTCTAGGACATTTTCCATAGGATTACTTGGGTACTTTGATGCAAACTATATTGAGGGTACTCTTAACATCCAGCTGTACCATTTTTCAGTAAGAAAGGCAGCCGTGTCTGCCAGACTTCCTACCTGTCTCCGCACGGCGGGGTGGGCTGAGCTGTGCGACACCAACATTTCAGCTGTCATTCTGAAATTAATTGGTATTGATAAAGTTCTATGCATGTTCTATATTACATTAACGCATTCCCTCACTGGAAAAATATTATTTAAGATAATAGAACTGTTTCTAGAGCCTTGTTTTAATAAAGTCTGTCCTGGCATACTTTTGCATTTCTATTTTATCAAATCTAAAAGCTGTTCTTTATCTTTGAGTAGGTGAAATGCTGATTCGTATCAATACCAACTCTTATCGCGGTGTGGTAATGTAAAACATGTATTTTGCAGCTGCATAAAAAATTAAACAAGGATTAAGCCAAACATCATTTAAAAAGGCATGCACACATACCATCCATGCAGCAAGGTGATTTGCACGCCGTGTGTGTGAGACAGAAATCGAAGGCAACACTTTCTATACCATTGGTCCTTTTATCCGGGAGAGGAACATTATTTTGGCAAGTCCACGATTGCCTATTTTATCTCACAAAAACGCTTTTTATGCCAAGGAGGGAGTAACATTCCTGTGTTATTCACACTGAGGAGAAACATGGAGCAGCTCCACAGGAACCTCTGGAGTCCCTCTGGGTTCATCCCCCTACAGCTGAGATCAGACCCCGAAACCGTCGCAGCTCCTGATGCCAACTACTGCCCCAACACAGCTCCCAGCGCAAAGCAAACATTCTCCAGATCATTCCTTCACATTTCCCATTGCTAAAATGGTATTTTCTCTCGTTAGCTTTTGTTCCTTTCAGATCTGCAAAAGACACTCAGGAAAGGTCAAATCCTCATCTGCTGCTTGTGGCTGGGCTGATTCACATCTGCTGAGGAGGAAAAACTGACACCACCAAATTTTAAATAAATACTAAAAATTACCGTGAGATGCAAAAGGCACGCAAGGAGATTTCTGAAACTAGCATAGCTGCAAATGATAAAGAAAAGGCTTTTACTACGCTTTTAAGCCCAAGATTAAGAGATTCTGCTATAATTCGTATTTGTTTCTCGCAATATGGATAGGGTGGAACTGTCAACAACAATGCAGAGAAAATGCATTTATTTATTTATCATGTAAATACAACAAAATAGTTTCGATTCCAAAAGTAACCAAAGGAGACATTAGATAGCAGCTCCTGCAATCAGATCTTTTAAACACAGACAGGTCAAGACAGTTTGCATCTGAGAACTGCAGAAGACCGTGCTTCCGTGACCTCTTCACGGCTGTCGACTTCACCGACCGCCCAGCAGCCACACACACCATGGGAAGACCCAGGCGACTCCATGTCTGCCGGTCTTAGATCCTCCAAGACAAAACAGCGGAATGGCTGAAATCAAGCCCAAACAACGCAGGATTTGAGGTGGTAACAGAGCTGGTGGCGATTCCCAGGAGCTTACGGAAAAGAGACCTCTGGGACGGGCTTTGGCGAAGTCAAGAGTCGGGTTGTAAAGATAACAACGTTTGTATATTTAGAATCTTCTAAAGGCGTTTCACTTGACACAGCACAAGCATGTTTAGAAGTTAAAGACAGCGAAAACCAACACGACACTTCTTTTTTTCCTTTTTTCCCAAGGATGTGCCCTAGTTAATTCAAAACCACTGGACTGGGATCATAACATACCCGAGAGCAGTACGACAGCCTGCGCAGTCCCCGGACGGTTAGATGGAGGACTACAACCGTCGCTTCTCACCTCTAAAACCTCCAGATCTCTGAACTAGCTGTGAACCTTGAAAGGGGATCAGCTTGCAAAGTGTTCTTGTGCTAATTGCCGGGCAGAACTGTGGCAGAAGAATGTGCCCATTCATCTCAAGCAAGATCAAGACTGAGAGAAAATTTATTTATTTAAAGTAAATTTACTGACACAAGAAATTTGCCTGGGCAACTATGGCAGGGTAACACTTGTGATTAATTTTTGCTTCGCACAGACCTTTGTTGGCTCAGGCATCAATAATAGCATCCAGCTAAGAACAGGTGAGATGATAACTGCTTTCCGTCCCCACCGAGGTAACCACACACGTGTTTTCCTGTTAACAAGATCAATAAACTTGACACATTCTGAAATCGAGGATTAACTCCTTTTACAGTGCTTGAAGTTGCCCAGGGTTATTGCTTTGAACGGCCAAAGCTAGAGTCATGCGTGTTTTTAATTATCAGGATAAATAATGTAACACCTTATAATCTTTCTCCTCGCACTTAACGATTTTGTGATGAAGTAACACAAATTGCGACTGAGCAGGTAACTACACACAGGCGGGCAGCTCAACTACGTTATCTTTATAGGATAAAAGGTTTTATACCTTATTGCACCAGTGAAAGCACCTTGGGTCAATACAGATTTCTTCCCATTTTTGATGTTTTTACTAGACTGAATAAACACTTGCCCCAAGACGGCAACCACTGTTTCTCCTAAAGGCTACGGAAGCCCAGGGTAAAATCTTAAGCTGAGCTCGGCATGACTTTACTCTGAGGGTGACGGAGCCCCGGCCCAGGCTGCACAGGGAGGTTGTGGAGTCTCCTTCTCTGGAGATATTCAAGCCCTGCCTGGACGCGGTGCTGTGCAGCCTGCTGTAGGTGACCCTGCTTGGGCAGGGGGTTGGACTGGGTGACCCACAGAGGTCCCTGCCAACCCCGACCATTCTGTGATTCTGTGTGACATGGCCTCACAACAAGGAGCTGCACTATTAGTTCAGGGCGAGGATTCTTTCTCCGCGGGCTGTCACAGCCCCTTCGCCACGGCGCTCCGGCTCACAGCGCTCGTGACGCTGGCGGATGACAGCGCGGCGGTGGGCAGCCCTTTCGCATCGCTGACGTTCAGGTGCTCCACACAAGAGAGACCCGTGTGAGCGTGGGGATGGCCGCAGCACGCCCGTCGCTTCCTCCACCGGGAGCGGAGGAGCTGGCTCTCAGCCGGCACACCGGAGGCAGGACATTATCCAGGGTGGAAGAAGAAACACCCTGTTACCACCAAACCATTTCTGAAATCAGAAGAGCTAAAGATACACGGCGGGGGTGGATGATTAAGGAAGGGAGTTCTGCAGCTGCCCTGCTCCTGGCTGGGGCAGCGATTTCGAGGGACAAGCAGGGGTCCAGCAGACAGCTCCGGGTCCCGGTCCTGGGATGTCTCATTAGGGAAAAAGCAAAGACTGGGTGCTGAGTCCGTCTGAAGGGGGAGGAGAAGCATCAAGTGCCCGTGGGAAGGGGGGCAGGAAGAAGGTGGCTACCTATGGACAGAGACAACTCTTCACGGCGGTGAAAGAGAGCCTAGGACAGGAGACAAATCCATCGCACAGAGGCCACAGGCACTGCCTCCCCTTCCAGTACCCACGCTTTGCTTGTAACACTATAATTAGTATAAGTAGTAGTACTTTTTGCTCTCTTTAATAATTCCTATCACAAGCAAACGGAGCTTTCACTACCTGAATGTTTCCAATGCTTCATCTTCGTTCACTTTTCAGCCTGCTGGCAGTGAGGCTGGCAGCCAGCCCACAAACCAAAAACCTGCTTGAAGTTGTGCCCAGAGCTGAGCGGCCGCATGCCATTAGGATCTGGTGAACCTCCGGCAGATCCCTCACTGCTCCTCCTCTGCTCGGTTCCCCATCAACACAAACTGAAAATAGCAGCAGAGGATTTGTGTAAGGAGTGTCAACAACAGCTGGGCACTAAAGTAAAAGAAGGACAAAATAAGAAAGAGATTCAGATTTGCCCACTGAGATTTTACTACCTGGTTATGCAAGCTATTTTATTACAACCACAGAAACATTATAGGCCTTTACACAGGATTTCCCTTATAATTAAAGGCCTTACGGCATAGGGGAATCCCACTGTACCTTAGCGATGACCTCAGACATTAACTGGTTTCTGACATGTTTGACTACTCCTTTATCTCATCTCTTACAGCTGACAAACTCCCAGGGCTGTGCAAACTGCCAGAGGCCCAGGAGAAGCGCTATAAGGACATTCGGCCACCAGGAGTTGCAGGTTTTGAAGTAAAACAAGACCACACAAGACTTCCAAGCAGGCTTTCTCCGTGTGACAACAGTTCAATGCTCTCTTTCATGAAATCGTAATGAAGATGACTGATTCACAATTTAGTTTGCCAGTTTTCTCACTTAGTTACGCCTAACTCACACCATGACAGTTAGAAACGGTTTTATACCCTAAGTACATGACACAGGTTGTACAATTATTTATTATTATTATACAATTATTATTATTATATTATTTCCCTTCTTTCCTCCTACCTCTAAAGACCTTTACACCCATCTCCTCAGAAATAACACTTGTACACTGGGCAACAGTGGTAATGAGGCAACAGCCAGGCAAGAGGAACTCCAGTAACATACTCTCCTGCAACACCAAAGTCTGGCATTGACTGCCTTACCCCACCGCAGGCTGGTGGGGAGGGAAACCGAGGATGCTGGTTTCCAGCCTTTCAGCTTTTTGTTGTGTTATTTTAACTGCTTAAGATAGACCAGCAAACCCCCGAAATATAATAGGAAGCTCCGAAAGCCTGGGACAGGGAGGGAGGAGGCTCTGGCACTTGGGCTGCGTCGTAAAATGCGCCCCTCCTCCCCAAAACCACAGCACCCATCTCTATTTTAGCAGCTCTTCGCTGAAGAGCCATTGAAGAAGGTACTGTATTGTAAATATACATAAATAAAAGACTAATAATCTCTGCTAGAAACTTTAAGATAGCACAATGTCCGAGCACAACACAGATCTGCTCAAATCCTGTGTGAATCAGAGACACCCTAAAACATCCTTTTTTTATTTGCCGTCTCTGAGGACAAGACCGACATTCAGGGCAAGACCTTTCCAAACTAAAGCAGCACAAAGACGGGCTCTGTTCAACCACTACAGTAACCTGACCCGGTCCAGGACGGGTGAAATTAATTGTTACTGCAGTATTGTCAGATCTTGCCTCATGGCCCTCGGGCTCAAAGAAATCCTTGTAAGTCATTTAAATTGCCCTTATGATTACAGCCAAATGAGAACCTTTTTTTGGTGAAAATTATTTCAGGGAGAAAACATCACCTCCTGAAAACTGGAACGTTTCACCAAAGCACAGTGGTTTGGACAAAATTACCACCGCAATCTTTTAGCAGCTCCAGAAGGAATTTTTGAGTTGGCTTCCAAACAGCTGTTATCAGGAATGACCACATGAAATATGGGACAAACAGGTCACACCTCTGCTCTAAAGCAGAGCCAGCGCCTTCCGCCTCTCAGGTGAGCATATGCTGGGCCAGGGGCTACGCAACACTTCTTTTCCAGGAAAAATGCTTAATGGTCTCAGCTCCATACATGGAATAAAACCAAATGTTGAAGGCTCAATCTTTTTAATCAAATCCAATACTTTTTTCCAACCAGTGTTAGCCACAGCCTTAACGTGGAGCTTAGTCGCACGGGTCCTCTGTCCTGGGGTGCGCTGAACTCCTACCCAGACAACTTCTGCTGGGGAGTTCAGTGGGAAAATGACCTCTGTGTGACATTAATATACTGCATTAATAGGAACGATACTTGGCAGGTCTGACTATTTGGTTTCATTCACACGACTCAGTTTATTACCAGACTCAGTCAGATGCAGACTGCCAACTGTATGCAATGATATTTGTTCTTTTTTTGCAACAGTTAAAGAATATCTCCATAACACAATACCCTGAAGGCTGCAGGAGATGATCAGGGTAAGTAAAGCAACTTTTCAGCCTCTCCTGACCTCTTTTTCCCCCCCCTTCTGTTGCCAAACAAGCAGAAACTTCAAAATGGTCTTCACTTTGCTCCTTTTAAACAAATTGGGGAAACACGCATGTAGTCTGTAACTCAGGGTCAGATTGTATAATTACAGATTATATAATTACAGGATTTCGTTAACGGTTTACATAAACGCTGACAATTGAGATCACCAATTAGAGAAATGAAAATCTATCCTCTACCTGCAATTTATGTACCAGCCCCCTCCCCCCCCCCC
>Ga0065711_1012019_pt1 | contig 13275 bp, 8 predicted proteins | sample Hoacrofraction12_FD_59098 | JGI IMG/M metagenome (GOLD analysis project Ga0065711, IMG submission 59098) | Hoatzin crop microbial communities from Cojedes, Venezuela - Epithelial fraction 12 v2 (version 2) | ecosystem: Host-associated > Birds > Digestive system > Esophagus > Crop | place...
TTGTAAGTATATATTAGGTCCCCTCTCAGCCTTCTCTTCTTCAGGCTGAACAAGCCCAGCTCCCTCAGCCTCTCCTCATAGGAGAGATGCTCCAGCCCCCTCACCATCCTCGTAGCCCTCCACTGGACTCTCTCCAGTAGCTCTTCATGTTTCTTGAAGTGGGGAGCCCAGACCTGGACTCAGTACTCCAGATGAGGCCTCAGACCACTGATAGATAATATGGAAATCTAAATCAAAGGGTTATGGAAAAAAAAGTCACGAAGTGTACACTTTAAGGTGAATTAATAGATTTATACAGGAAGCCCTAACAAGTACCTGAGCAACTCAGGAAAAATAAACTGCCATTCTGCTGCATTCTTAGTGATGAATGCTTGGTCTGTTTTGTCTTTCACCCAAAGCCTTTACGTGTGTGCTTATATATCGTACCATCCCCTCTGTTCCCTTGGCGTTTCTCATTCTAGGATCTCAGAATGTTTTAGTGTTTGTTAAATCCTACGGCACAGCTCCAGAGGATGAGCTACTGCTTTATCTGTTTCGTAATGGAGGAAAGAGGACACTACGAACTCTGTACAGATAGCCTAAGATGGGAGGTGAAGAATTCTGTGTGTAGCTGTAACCTGAAAAGCAATCGGATGACAGCATGGAGTTTTCCAAGCTGGAATTCGATGGCGCACTGGGATTATTCTTGATGTACAATGTTTAGTGATTCCAGTTATCTTGTAACTTGTACTGGTTTGAGAGCATCCCTAGACCCTGTGCTGGAGCGTTGCTTTGTGCTTCCTGAGAGATGAGAACGCCTGCTCCAAAAGCCAGGAAACTGCTTGTCACCCGTGCCGATGCTGGCCTGGCCTGGCCTTGCTTGGCTTTTGAGATCTGGTAGTATCGCAGCACGAGGTGCTGCAGCCGCAGGCAATGAAAACATGGGGTTTTCCAGGGCTGGCTGCCTACCAGCAACCATCTTTAATGGATGAGTGAAAGCAGGTGACTTATTCAAAGCATTGCATGGAACCGTTCTTGATGTGTGCACTGGGTACAAGGAAGCATTGTCTCCCTCTGGAAGCACTCGGTTTTGGTACGGTTGTTCTGTGCTACCTTTTTTGGGGAGGAGCGGGGTGGGGGGGAATGCTGAGAGGGACAGCAGTATATTTCAGACTGTGTTTCTTTAACAGACATTCGAGAGCTGGGCCGAGTTTTTTAGGGCGTTGTGTGTGCTGGAGTAACAGCAGCTCCTTTAGCATGAATTTATGCTTTAAAAGGAAGAAAAGCCGAAGGCAAAGAAATTGGTGGGAGAGAGGAGAGTAATCAGGTCTGTGTAATGCAGTTGTGGAATGATTTTGCTTGCACATCTTGATGGAGTTTCCATCTCCATCCTTAGGCTGCACTCCCTGCGTTCCCTGAGCCTGCACAATAACCTGCTGACTTACCTTCCTCGAGAGATCCTTAACCTGGTTCACCTGGAAGAGCTGAGCTTGCGTGGGAACCCACTGGTGGTTCGGTTTGTCCGTGACCTGACCTACAATCCCCCGAGCCTTCAGGAACTGGCTGGACGCACAATTAAAACTCGGAATGTTCCTTACGCTCCCAGCGACCTCCCGGAGAATCTTGTCCGGTATCTGAGCTTGGCCAGCAACTGTCCCAATCCTAAATGTGGGGGTAAGTTTGTCTTCATTGCTCTGCTTCCTGCTTTTACCTGATGGGTTTTCTTTCCCTCTGGCTTGCCACGACTTTAGTAGCTCAGTCAGGTTAGCTGTGTTGCTGCATCCAAATTCTAGCTGTGTTCATTGGCTCCAGGTGTCCTGCAAACTTGGCTTTAAGAAACCTTGTTGGGTTAGGAATGATGTTCAGAGTTGTAGTGCTGGTTTACTGTGTTTGCATGGGAATGTGAGGCAGCGTTTCTGTCGGAGTCTTTGCAGCTCAGCCCAGCACTCCACTGTGCTTTTATGGTCTGAAGTTTCCGATCTGTCTGCCCTGGAATAGCTCAGACTAAGTCATGGGCAGGAGGACTTTTGCAAGCACTGTTGCTGAACAGCAAGCTTCATTTATGGATGGAAGAGAGGAGGCAGGCTGCAGTGCTTGGCAGTTACCAAGAGCAACTTGTTTAGCTCTTGCTTGGGACAACTAGCGTGTAGTTCCTGGAAGGAGAGGACTTCATAGAAAAGCCTGGAATACTTGGGCTTAATTTGGCTTAATGCTTAATCTTTATCCAGAGTCAATGATCTGCACATTTAGCCTTTAGAAGATTAAGGGGGGAAAAACAATCATTAATTAGTATCTACCTTGCAGTCATCGTGCAGGCTGTTATCTCCTTACAGGACAATATCAAAGCATGCTCCGTAAGCAAAGACAGAAGGGCTGGAACTTGTGTTGGGAGGGAAAGAAATGTTTCCTTTTTCAGTTTTGCACAGCTTGGATAACAGTGGATTGGTTTTGCCCTTTTTTACTTTTCTTTATGAATTAGTACAGTATTGCAGCATCGCTCTAGCTCTGCAGGAGAAAAGCTTACTCCAGACCAGCTAGGACTTAAAACATTGCTGGAAACTTCTGAAAATGTCAGTATCTAAAATCACTTGCTGTGACAGGAAGAGAACGTAATTGTGTGTTACAGCAACACAGTTGCCATGGGAAGTAGCATCCAAACTCAGCATGGTGGCTTCACTCAGGCAGAAGAGAAGTAGAGCTATGAAGGCCTATTTGGAACACATTTTTGCTACCTGGTAGAAGAGCTTTTACAAGTTTGAAAATAGAGTGGATGAATTAATTTGACATTTAAGAAGTTTGCAAAGTCCCAGCCTGAGATTCCTCGCTAACGGTTAGAGGAAATTGCAGAATTCTTTGGAAGTAGCTGCCCTCTGCCTTTTCGTGTAGGGTGTGCATTTCTGAATCATGTACCAAATAAACAATTTTACAGGATTATTTTTCTAACAAAGAAAAGAAATTGCACATTTCAACAGGTGCCCTGATCCCTTCTCTTCCTCCAGTGTCCCTTGTCCTTCTGCATCCGGTGCTGCGTCAATGAAATCCTAATCCGAGGCATTTGCACTAGCCACAACAACCTTGCAGATCTCTCCGTGCGGGGTCTCATGTGCTGTTACTGTCCCCTCTGCCCTTACAGGTGTCTACTTCGACAGCTGCGTCCGACAAATCAAGTTCGTTGACTTCTGTGGGAAGTATCGCCTCCCGCTGATGCACTACCTGTGCTCCCCCGAGTGCTCCTCTCCCTGCAGCTCTGCCTCCCAGAGCTCTACTTCCCAGAGCGAGTCTGACTCTGAGGACGAAGCCAGTGTCGCCGCTCGTAGGATGCAGAAAGTCCTTCTGGGATAACAGAGAGCGAGAGGGGAAGACTGGAAGGAAAGCGTGTTTGAGAAGTGGTGGTGGAACAGCAAAGCGTGAGCCTCCGGCCTGAAGGGCTCATGAGAAACTGTCCTCAAGCCCACGTAAGGGGCAGAACATCTTAGCAAGCCTAGCCTTGCTTGGTGCAGTGCTACTTAGGAGAACTAACTCAGTGGTGGACTGCCTGTAGGGTGCCTGGTGCCTGTAGGGTGCCTGGGGTTGTTAGAAACCTCTGCTGTCTGGGAGACACCCCCCCTCCCTCGTACGGGCTGGGGAGGGGGATTTGTTCTCACTGGCGGATTGAGAAGGGTTCTGATATGTGACACTTCACTGGACTTCAGTCGTCCTGCAGAGCAAAGGAGACTGTCCAGATCCTTTAACACTGTGGTAAATCAGAAACAGGCTAATGATGCCATGTGAGTGTATGTGGACCCCGATGGTTTATATAGTGTTCTGATTCTTTGCTCTCTCCTTTGATTTCAGTTACAGATTTTACACTCGTCCACTAAAAATGGGAGCTGAGGTTTTTTGTTCAGGAGTAGATTTTTCCAAACTCTGGTTGCTCTTCCTTTGCTTAGAGGCGTAGGGTGTCTGTGCTGTTACAGACGTTTCAGCCATCATAGAACTGAGCCACGTTTTTTTCTCCCTTGTTATACCAGGCTGCTCTTAGTGTTTCCTCCTAACTGTATTTGCTATTTTTCCTGCCTCTGCCTCTTCCCGTTACACCTGGAGTGTTACTGTCTTTATGGTGCCTTCAGAAAACGGAGGAGTTGTTTTGTGGAGGCTCGGTTTTACTTCAGACTTGTGGCTGTACATGCCTGTGCAAGGGACCAGATGCGATGCTCTGTATCATGGTTTTGAGTCTCAGCTTACTGGAGCAAATCTGCTTTTATGTCTGTGTATTGCAGGAAAGGTCTTGATTGACATTTCTTGTTCCTAAACAACCACGTCCCCCTGCTGCAGCTAGCTCTGCTGTGCTTGGTACAGAGTTCCTTTCTGTCTGTAAGGTCATCTGCTTAAAGTAGGCAGCAGCTTACTGAATTGCAAGTACTGAGAGAAGTGCCGCAGGGAATGAGGTTCTTTCTTATTCATAACGTGAGAGGAAAAGCGGTAGGGAGGCTGAGGCGTGTTGTCTGAGCATCGCGCACAAAGTGGTTTTCACACCCCTCCCGTATTTATTTGTTTCCATTTGGTCTTGTTAGAATAGCTGTGGCAGTCTGTTGGATCGTTGAAATAACACATTCAGTTATCTTAAACTATATTTAAAGGAAAGCTGCAGAAAATAGCTCAGAATTCTTAAGTATCAAGGAATAGCTTATAAAAATTAATATTATGAATTGACAGGTATCTCTAAATCTACTTTATGGGACTGTTTTGTGTTTTGCTCAGTGAGAGCTGCCTCTTTATTAATATTTAATGGCAGACAGTCCTCTTCGTGCAGCTTCAGATAGAGCAAATCCAACTGTGCCTCAAATGCATGAGCAGAGCAAATACATTGTGTTAAGAAGCTAAATGAACAAGAAAAACTTTTCTTAACCCACTTTGGTCCTAAGGGGAAGTTAAAAACCTGTGCTCCTCTGCTGCATTCCAAAAATGCATGTATCTGAATATTTTATGGCAGCTCTCTGTTAGTGGTCCTGTTTAATTATATTTGACACTTTATATATTGAAGCACTTTGATAATTCTACTCTTTGTAACTAGCTTTAGTGATTTTTTTTTTTATTAGACTACAATTTTTCCTTTAATGTGACCTGAAGAACAAGGTCTGTGAAACTTTGTACGTTCCAGTCTGTCTCGGTGTGCAGGTTGAGCTTCTTGCCTTGCATTTCCTTGACAGCACTGCTCATTTCCCTGGTTTCCTTTGGGGACAACTGGAATTTGAAAGAAATGATCTGGCTGTAAAGTAGCACCCCCCGTTACTAATCATTGCGACTTAGTCTGAAGATTCCCCACACGCACAGATCCACAGGGAACTTAAATTGCACATGCTCTGTGCCCTTCCAAATAATTTCTTTGGAGTATATTTTTAAGACACAAAAAGGTATGTGTGCAAAGCAACTGCGTGTCACTTCAGCAAATTCTGTGAGGTTTGCGTGGTCAGAAGAACCTGCAGATGTTGAGAGAAACCAGCTGCATGCTGTTAGTTAAATTGGGATCAGTAAGTGGCCTGTGTTTTGTTCTTTGTTTCATCTCTTTCAGATGCTTCTTCCTGTCCCAAGTGAATATTGTCATACCAGTGCTACAGGACAGTAAACTGATTGCAGAGCCACAGTTTTGAATTGGGTGGTAGTGTAACAGTAGTGAGCAACTGAGTGATCTGGAGCTTGGCTCTTCTGCCAGTGAAAGTGAGCCACACAAGTTGAGATCTCAAGATCTTTTGAGCTCAGGGCCATGAGATAGCACCTTCCTTTCTTCTCTTTAGCAGCAGCTGTCTTGAATCCAGGTATTTTTTCACTTCACAGAGTTAGATTTCACCACGGTTTCTGTTTGCACAGTAGCACCTCTGTGTGTGGCAGGCTAAGACCAGTGGTGGCTGGTTCTAATTTAGCTCCATCCTTAACTACACTTTCTTTTCTAACTGAACAGGCATCCCATTTCTGCCCCAATTCTAATAGGGCTAATAGCCTAATCTTTTTTCACAGCTTCTTCACTGTAGCCAGGTCAAAACTTGACAGCTTGTACAGTTAATATCTCTATGCATTTTTAGACTTGATGAAATGTCTTATCTCTTAAAAATGTATATATATTCCTGAATATAGCTACCAAGTTTTCTTTTTGCTGCTGGACTTTTAAGTGCAATTCAAGTAAGTCAGAATTTAAAACGATAAAGGACTTGTAAGAAAAAGAAATGGTTGGTTGGTTGGTTAGGTTGGGGTTTTTTGCCCTCAGATGGATTTGAGAGGACTAGGGATGCGGGTTTGTACTGTAGTGCGTAATGTACTGAGCCCCTAGGAGTCAAGTTTTTCAGCAATTGTTAGCCCCCAAAGACTGGAAAAATGTACTGGGCAATAAAATAGGTAAGACACAACTTGAAAGTACACTGATGGACGGTAGGGTCTGGTTCCTACTGTCCCCTTCTCAGGGGCCCTGAGAAGTAGACAGCGGTTTTGCCAGCATTATGGCTCTTTCTGTCAGTTTTAAATAGTGGATTTCAGTTCCTACAGATGCGTCTCCAAGTGAAGTCTTCAGCAGTGTTTGGGTATCAGTCCCCTTGTTGCTACAGCAGCCCAGCATGTCCAGCGTTTGAAACTGTTCTTAAGCTGAGACGCAAGTGTGTGAAGCAGAGTTGCTCGTTCCCTCTTCCCCGCGGGGCCTGGGGCCCTGCCTGCATTCATCCTCTGCCTCGCCATCTCTCTGCCAAGGGGAGCTGCTGGTGCGTTTCTGAATGCAGGTCCTTAATGTGAGCAGTGGGGTCGCGTTAAAAACGAGCAAAATATCAATTTGACTGAAAGGAACTTACACAGTTGCCAATTCTTTTATGTTTCTCTAATAAGAGATGAGACTTGAGGAAGTCAGTAATGAATATTTAAACATACTCTGAAGTGGCCAGATGCAGTTTTTCATGGGCTTCTGTCCTGGTCATTTTAAGTCTTTGAAATCTTGTGTTGAATTATAATGGGAGTAGGGGGGGGGGAGGGAAGAAGCAGCTCCTTTTTGTTCATTGCTCTTGTTGGCAATAATGAATGGAAGGAATTTAATCCAATGAAAGTAATGAAACTTAATCCCTGCAATGTGTCTTTGTTACCCAGTTCAAAGAACTATTTTAAAGCATCTGATTCACACTATGCCCTCCCTCCCCAACTGAAGACACTTCAAATGGACTACTTTAGAATGCACACTAATGCAGCAGTAACTCTATCTTGGAAACCTTGGTATTGATTATTTCATTTGCCTGCCTGACTTGAGGATTGATCTTTTACTGACCTGAACATTAAGTGTAGAAAGGGTTCTTATCCAGCCCTCTTGTTGAATTTTTATCGTGAGCATTTGTTTTAGGAAATCTTAAAGTGCCTTATGTTTTTAAAACTGTATTTTGCTAGAAATATATGAATGTAGACTATCTCTAACAATATTTCATTATGAGCTCTAAAACAAATTGCAAACATTAAACCAAAAATGTTATTTCTACAGTTGTCTGTCCATTATTTGCTGGTGTCTTGATTCCGGTTTGCTGCAGGCAGAACCCCTGCAGAATTGTAAACGTTTAAAAATGGGGCTGCACATGGTCGGGGAACAGAAGAGGTCTGACCCTGTGCTGTGTAAAACTAAGAGCAGGTGAGACTTCCAGAAGGACTGCTGAAACTCTTGGCTTTTGGGGCCTGCTTTTGACACCCGTGTGTGTTACCGACCGGACCCTGTTTTGCTTCTGGTGTAGTGTTGCAGAAATTTGCTCCGCAGTTTAAAGGTAGAAGTAGCACACAGGCAAGATAAATACATGAGCAAGAGAAGGCAGTGTCGTGGTGGAGTTGCCTGCAATGTGAAAAAACACTTTTAAGCTTCTTGAATTGTTTCCCTCTTAATATGCTAAGCCTGAAACCTGTAAATGATTTTTTGAATGTTAATTTTCTGATCATGTTAACTGGCTAATGTGTTCCCATTTCTTGTGTAATCCCATGCTTCCTCCTACATCCTGAGGAGTTTTTGTGATCTATTGCCAAAATGTTTCAGATCCTGCCGTGCAATTACCAGTTGCCAGTGCAGAAATGTGGTGTATTGGAAAATGGGGCAGTGGGGAAAAAATAATTACTTGATACTAACTTCAGTAGGAACTCTTTCAGAGATGGTTCAGCTTCAGGTATAATGAGAAACCTCTCAAATTATGCAGCAGCCCCATGTCAAATAACATAAAATACTGAGGAATGCAGTGACCTTGCCTGTAATAACCAGGCTGAGAATATTCTTGCCTCTTTTTGTTAACTAATTTAAAAGTCCCCTTCTCTGTGCTGTCTTAATACCCTTCTTATATTCAGAAACGAAATCCTGGAAGCGCTGGTTCAAAGGAGCCTCTGGTGGTCTCTAGACAAACCTTTCCATTTAAGCAGGACTATTGCCAGCTCTGGTTCAGGCGGCTGCGGGTTTGTCTAGCCGAGTCTTAGAAACCTCCAAGGGTGAAGAGTCCACAGTCTCTCTGCCTCCGGTGCTATAATCCCCTTGTGCAGAAGTCTCTCCAAATATCCAGTGTTGTCTTGACATTAGTTGCCTGTCTTCTAATCTCAAGGAGCAAATCTTGGCTCTCAAACTTTCTTCTCTGCTTTTAGCACTAATGCAGTGAGAAGAGTGTAAATAAAACGTGAGTTACATAGGTGCCTGAAGCAGATGCTCGTGATGTCAAATTGGCATTTTAGGCTCATGCAGAATTGCACAGATCTAAAAGGGAGCATCGTGTCGATGCTTTGGACGTGCTCTTCATAAGGTAGAGGTACACGTTTCCCACTCAGATGGGCTGCCTTAGGCAATCCAGACAGCTAGAGCTGAATGTACGCACCTTTTCCTCCACATAAAGGTTGCGAGTTGCAGTTGCCAACCATTTCAAAAAAATTATTGGAAGCAAGTTAGTCCTAGTGCTGCGTTGAAGAAGGCCAGGGCTATCTGCACCCTTAGTCACAGCCTGGAGTTGGCGTGCCATGTCCAAGTGTCTCTTCCCTTTCCAATAGCCTCTGCTTTATGACGACTTACCGGAGCAGGGTTGAGAGCACGTATTCTTGTGCTACGGCTTGCTCCAGTCACCCCTCTCGCCAGTCAGGGGAGAGTTTTGACAGGGAGGTTTAATGACAGCCAGGGTCCCTTCTGGTGTAGAGGGGGAGGTAATTCGTAGCACCGCCCAAGTCCTGCTTCCAGCTCGTCTTCCGGGGCAAGGTGAGAGTGCAGCTCGTCTGGTGTCAGTTCAAGGACTGGTCACCCAGGGAACACCCAGGACCCTTCTCCTTGTCCTGGCCTGGGACTCACTCACTTGGCAGCTCGAAGCTTGCCATCAGACTGACGAAGGATTAACATGTCTTCAGAGTGTTGCCCAAACACCCTGTCTGTAGCCCCTTCTTGACTCTGTGGGAAAAGCAGGGCCTGAAGTCAGTACTGACTAGCGAGCTGTACGTTTACCCTAAATGTTACCCTTAGATCCGAGCGTGGAGGCCCCGCAAGGCTGGCTGCCGTTTCCACATCTCCGGAGGCTGTTGCCGGTGTGTTGGCAATGACAGGTTTCGCCAGCTGCGGTGTTGCTTGTGTGAGGGAATGTGACGGGCCAGATGCGTTACAAGCTCCTCGCCTGTGCTGCGACGCCGGGGAGCCAGTAAGTTGGGAGGGCAAACCAGCCCTTCATCTGGGTGACAGTTTGGAGTGGGGTGGCATCTCACCCTTGGCATCAGCAAGGACACAGACATCTACTGCCGGTGGCAGGACTTGCATGAAAGGCGCAGGATTCTTTTGTTCGGGAGTTGTTCCCGAAAGAATAAATTTCAGCCTTAGGGCTTTGAAAACAGATAGGAAAGGAAAATGCCATTGTGGAAAAAATTTTTTCCGTAGTTCCCGGGGATCCTGGCATCCGTAGTAAAAGTGACTTTGTAACAAACATGTAACGTTGAGCAAACGTCGTGCTTTGTGCCAGACAAGGTTAGGTGGTTGCTCTCCAGAGCCTTGCTTTGCAAATGCTGTCTTATTCACTCGGGGAGGGGGGTGGCAGCCCCTTTGTTCCTCAGGAGCAACAGCCGTCTGGTGGGTGTAGATGACTTCATGGATTCTGCTTGTGAGCAGGAAGATACTGGACGTGTCTTCACCAAGCTAGGAGATCATGGGAACGGGAGGAGTGTGGACACAGAGCTGGACACGAGAATTAAGGGACCTGCTCTCGGTCAGAGGGGCCGTGGGGCTCCCTGAACTCACCCCCCTGCCTGTAAAACCTCCCCGCAGGCCAAGGGGGCCGGTGGAAGCAGGGGCTGAACCCGGCGCTTTGACTCTCTAGTGCATAGCGCTGCTGCAAGGGACGTGCTGGGAGATTTTAATCCATCCCTTGCATTTATACGACCAGATGCCCTTTATAATCTAAATCAGACCTGAGTGGTTTGCAGCAGTGGGTTTTATCTTCAAATAAACACTGCAGTGTGTTTTCCAAAGCTGGGTTCCCCACTTACTCTCCTCGGATATTTGGAGTTAAATTGCATCTTTTTGTTTGTCTAACTTTCTGTCTTTAAAGCAGTCGTGAGTCTTCTTCTGAGAGATACAATCATAAAAGGCCTTGCAAAAAAACCCCATGTGACTGGGCTCGTCGAAACATGTTTTGAAACGGTCCAGGAATGTCTGAAACTTTATATTGGTCTTTCACAATTTGCAACCCCATCTGGCTGCCTTGCGCTTTGAAAACCTGTTCAGAGATGACCCTTTGCCGTGGTTTGTAGGGAAAGCCCATCCCGAAAGCCTGGGCCCCTGGCCGCCGCTCGTCCCTGGTCCCAAGCACAGCCCTCCCAGTATCCTGCCTGGAAACACTTCGGAGTGCTTTTAGGAAACCATGTCTTGTTTGGTGTGTAGATGGAGGGGAGAAGCATGGCCTTAGGAAGCAAAAACTTTCCTTGATCGAGTGCTGCCAGCTGCCATGCTCCAGGCTTGCCGCGGCAGCCAGTATTTTCATCCCTGGGCTCTGAGGTCTCTACGGCTGTGGGCCACAAGGGAGAAAACTGCTGTGGAGCACGTCCAGGAGCATCTCATTCGCTTCTCCATCTCTTGATAAAGGGCTGTGGGCATCTTACCCTATTCATGTGGAGTTTGAAAGTATTTGTCTGCTCTGGTTTGTTGCTATAAATCTGGCCTGTATTAATAGTGGCTGCCAAAGCCCTGACGGGGTGTATTCCTGCTCCTGCGTTCCCCACTTCAAGCGGGGGATTGTGGCTAGCGAAATCCCCCCAGGAAAGAGAGCAAAGGTAGGCAGGGCGTCTCCCAGGGCCGGCATGTTCCCGTGGCAAGGAGGAGCCTGAGCTTGTGCTTGTTACCTGCGCCAGTTGCCCATAAATGCCCCTGTGCAACGCCGTTGGCACAGCAGGGGATTAGCAGGATTTGTCTTCCATGAAGAGCATGGAAAAACACACGGGCAAAGGGCAAGGGGAGGGGGAGTCACTGTAACTACTGCTGATGGCTGCTGTGCGTGGCTGTCCCAAAGCCATGCTCTCCTGAGAGCTGGCCGGGCTGCCAGTAAGGATGTTAAGAGCGCGTGTCCCTGCGTGGTCACACACGTGGGAGGCACAGCCCTGGCTGAGCCCCGCACGCAGAAACAAGAGAGGCTCGTGTGAGGTGTCTCCTAGGCTCCGGAAACGGCAGGCGCCTTTGCCCTTGTGCAGTTGAGCTTTTGCATCCAAAAGGTCATTTCTCTTGACCAAAGAGGTTCCGCAGAGGCTTCGTCCTTCTGCTCTGGGTTGTCACAGGGGCTCTGATCCCACACTCATGGATCTGCCCCTCCAAGGTGGCTGCCTTTGGTAAGCGTATTGAAAATGAGTGGTGAAAGTGTCGCTGCTGTGTCGTGCTACCAGTTACCTAAGTTTTGGGGGGGTTCCTCTCGTGGTTGAAGGAGCATGGACCCCAGGACAATTCCTCAAACCCAATACCAGCTTCTGAATTAAGGGCCTCCCACAAGAGAACACCTTCCAACATCCTTTGTGGTCTTCTGGCAAAAGTACAACGCAAGGTGGTGATCTGTGCCATTTGTCACAGGGTCTGAAGGTGGCTTCTGTGACAGGTGAGTGAGGAGGGAACACCCTCCGTAATGGTGTTCAGAATTTTCTGAACTCCAGTCCCTCTTCAGACAAGCTGTCGCTTTTCAACAAATTTACAGAACATGTCTTCTGTACCATCCCACACATCACAAGTGTTTAGTGAGGGTAAGTCTCATCTGATGCTTTTTTTAAACCATCCTAGTGTTGTCCCCAGCTTTCTGGGGACAAAGGTGAAGCCAAATGATACTTTGACATGACAAAATGAGGCATATCTGCTCTGGTCTGACATTACTTAACTAGCAATGGTGGTGTGATAGAGGGCCTATGGACAGAGGCAGAACATACTTCGTGGTACGTGAAGGCAACATGTAGCTTTTTTCCATGGATAGAGATGTAGCAAGTTAGAAATATGGAAATATGCATCAAAAATAGTTATTTCGCATTGATCATATTAATGTACCAACAGATGAATCTTCTAGTAATATCTGAGATGATAAGGATGTTCATGGTTATCATGACCCAGCAAATCTTTAAGATGTGGCTGGTTTGTCACCAATGGAAAACCTTTGCATCCTTCCAAAGGCTCTCCAGACAACTGTACCGTTGTAGTCCTGGCCCAGGCAGCCACAGAAGGTGGGCATGGGTCCGCGGCAACTTTGTTCATGCAGTGCGTTAATTCCTGAAGTGCACAGTGATAGCTTGGCAACAGAAAGGCTGAAATGGCGTTTGAAAAGACTGTTCCAGTCATCTTTTGCTACTGCTCCGGGTGCCAGGGTAATGTATTTTCCCAAGCCTGCTTCCCAGAAACCTGATATGCCCTTGGGTTTAACTGACCGTTGCAGAGGCTGAGTTGGTGTTTTATGAGAAGACGTCACTGCTGGCAATTCTGGTTAGAGTGATTAAAAAAAAAAGTCCTCTTTTGCCCATGTTTTCTCCTCATAGTAATGTGCCTGAACATCCCAGATCTGAGAGGTTTCCACTTGACTGTTGAATTTTACATGGCAGCCCAACCATTTCAGCGATGACTTTCTCTTCTCTCCCCGTTCCTTTTGCAGAAACAACCTTTTCAAACTTGCAAGTCCTATTGCATTTGTCATTAACTTTTTTCATAATTCCCCAGGGTGAAAAAAGCTGACAAATGTCTTCATGATCTTTTACTCAGTAACAAGTGTCTTCTCTGTGCAAATTCAATTGGTAAACATCTAGTCATAAACTTTTTCAAAGGCATCCTTTTTTTTTTTTTTTTTTTAA
>Ga0065711_1045767_pt1 | contig 13275 bp, 7 predicted proteins | sample Hoacrofraction12_FD_59098 | JGI IMG/M metagenome (GOLD analysis project Ga0065711, IMG submission 59098) | Hoatzin crop microbial communities from Cojedes, Venezuela - Epithelial fraction 12 v2 (version 2) | ecosystem: Host-associated > Birds > Digestive system > Esophagus > Crop | place...
AAGCCCATCTCCCTCCGCCTCTCCTCATAGGAGAGATGCTCCAGTCCCCTCATCATCCTCGTAGCCCTGCGCTGGACTCTCTCCAGTAGCTCCTCATCTTCCTTGAACTGGGGAGCCCAGAACTGGATGCAATACTCCAGATGAGGCCTCACCAGGACAGTATAGAGGTGAAGGAGAACCTCCCTCGACCTGCTGGCCACACTCCTCCTAATGCATCCCAGGATCCCATTGGCCTTCTTGGCAGCCAGGGCACACTGCTGTCTCATGGTCAATCTGTCATCCACCAGGACACTCAGATGCATCTCTGCAGAGCTGCAAATTTTTGATTATTAGGAGGTAATAATAAGGAAAAGATCAATGTACTGGAGATCTGTGGATTCTTTCTACATTACAAAACTCATCAGGCTAAATCTGGCTGTAAAGGATGGTGTTGTAGGGACAGTACAGCAGATCACGGACTGTGTGTTTTAGAGGAGAGCCCTGAATGGGCCCTATGTCCTCTGCTTCTACCACATGGACCTTGCACAATATCTGTGCCCATAAAATGATCAGCCTGGGCAAAATATAAAGGATTTTATATAGCATATATTGCACTTGTTCAAGAAGTATCTGCAAAACAGTCTCCTGCCTAGCAGGCAAATGTCCTAATATACAATTGATAGGAGTAGAAAATGGCCCTTCATTTCACATATGTGAGTTACAAAATGGAAAACCGTCTAAAAATACACAGTCAGAGGTGTCCACAAAGTATTTTCTTCTACACTCTCAGGAAACAATTTTCAGTCACAAATATTTTCCTGTACACCAGTGCCCTGTGGAGACACTTGATGAAGAGCCAGACCAACCCTCACCCTGCATGGGTCTCTGCTATGTTTCACAATAGGTTTGCTGGCAAGTGTCCCTGCTACAAGCAGGTATTTTGCCTTCAGTCTCTGTCACTGGCCCCTGGGTGATGAAGAAGTCACAACCCCGCCAATCACCTAGCTCTGCACCTGAAAGAGAGGAGTAAACTACGTGGAGGCCTGATCCTGTGATGACATCACATAGTAATCATGAGTGAACATCAGGAATGACAATGACTATTTTGTTCAATCATCTTTCTCTTGATTACTGAATGAACGCCATGAAGACTCAATAAGGTTGAGCTTTGTTACCAGGCTTGCCTGACAATCAATATCTGAATACTCAGACATGTGAATAAACCCAATATGGAAGGAAAAAACCCCACCAAACAAATGATCTTTAATGCCTAAAACATGCTCACTGGTTTTGAGAGACAGCACTGTGAACTTTCTGTACAGAATTTAAACTTAACTGTATTTAATATGTATTTACACAGAAACCTGAAAAAAAAAATTACCTCTTCTGACATCTGTGGCTTTTCCGTGGGCTCTAAATTTTACCATGAGTAGTTCACCTTATCAGTCACTGTTTCATTAATAATACCATCTTTACTTCCAATTTTTTGTTTGTCTGTTTGTTTCTTGTTTGTATCGTGAGCTTCTGGAAAGCATGGATTTTCTCTTGTCATGGTTTGGAAGACATACCAGATGCATAGTCCAGTATGAATCTTCAGGCATGACTACAATAGAAACGAATATTAGTAAATGATTATTAGTAATTGTTTTAGGTTATGGGAAAATGTACAGAAAAAAAAAAATCATGCTAAACTGGACCCAGACTAATTTCTCAAAATCAGGATAAGCCAAGGCTCTTGCTGGTTACTTCTTAATTAACTAAATGAAGCATACACAGTCAATAAAGATCTAACTTCTGCAAGGCAAATAAGCTAGGACTTTTATGGATGCCAATAAAAGGAATGTTGTCTGGGAGATATTCATTAGCAGAGTGTAAGATGTCTGTAGAGGCTATGGTCCAGAAAGTGGTGGATTTAATGGCATGGGCATGGATGACTGTGTAATAAAGTGAGTGGAGCCGGTAAAACAAAAGAAGCAGCACTTCTTGAGTGTGAATATATTTCACTAAACCTGCAGTAAATTGCATGGACTTTTATTGTCTCCTGGTCAACATTAGCCAAGGTCTGACTAATGCTAGTGGGTCGACCCATTCATTTGCAGAACAGTAAGACTGGTTTATTGTTCCTCACAAGCTTAAGGGTAGATAAGTAAAACGTAGTTGGATGCCTACTGTGCATGTGTGAAGGTGAACAAAAGCATTTGTGAAACAGCAAATTCTCAGGTATAATACCCCTTTTTTCCTATTAGTAATTCTACGGTTAAAGAAGAAAAATGGAAACCCTTATCTTTTCAACCATGGTTTATTCCCATCACTACAGTGTTCTCTTAGTGGTTCTGAAACCTCTTCATACTGTGACAGGTTGAGAAGGAAGGAAGGTAGGGCTGAAGTTTCTGGAGAACGAAAAAGATCAGAAGAAGAAGAAAAAACGGTAGCATGGTCAAAAGCAGCGTTACTTAGATACACCTCAGTGCCATTTCAGAGTCACGTGGGCCCCTGCTTTTTGGTCAGACTGTGAGGAGGCTGGTGACCTACCCTGCACTGACTGTCTTATAGAAACCCCCATGGTGACCAGGAGCAATGTGATGACTAAAAGTATTTATCCAGAGGATAGCTTCTTTATGAATTTGATAGCTATTTAAGTGACACATGAAAGAGCATATGACTCAATATGCTCTAGTGGTTATGCAGTTATTGTGCTGAAATAATGATTATTTCTAGTTCACAGACCTTTTGTACTTTGCGGAGGGTGCATCATTTTAGCTTCCTTTTTTTAGTTTTGTTGAAGATAAGGTAAGCCAGTAGCAGGGCAAGGAACAGAACCAACATCCTATGAATTTCATCATCACTACCTCCAGTGTCTCTTATTGCTTTCCAGTTGTTGGCTGAAATGCAGGTCCACACTCACTTTTTAGATCAGCAAGGATCTGCCACTCTGGAGCCTTCAGTGTTTCCCGTCATCTGGTGCCTCATGTCTCATGGAAAAAAAGTGGTTTGGTATACCATTATGTAACCACCTATTTTGTCTCCAGAGACAATGGAAAAAGGCTGAAGAAAGCTCAAGAAGAACAAGCAAGTTCAAAATATGGCTTACTGATCACCAACAGATGTAGTGTGCTTAGTGATTTGGGTACATCTAGACACATAGATCCCACAATAAATATGCATGTAAAAGGCATATAGATGCTGGAACAGTACAGGAAACTATAAGAATTAATTACCTATTTAATTTTTTTTTTAAAGCTCCCTCACCTCTTGTAGCTTCTCCTGTGAATGGACTATGCCTGACAGAATTTGGGGACTATTAAGAAACTCGCAATACATTCTGCGTTGGATGACAAATGGCTTGTATGACTTTCCAGCTGAAATGTGCAGAGCTGTGGAACAGTTAAATGGATGTTAATAAATTTCCTCAGTTCTTACCTGGGAAGTTTTGTACCTAGGCTGTCAAACAATCACTTAAAGACATGCGGTTCCTTTGATACCAAAGTGGTGGCTAGTTCACCCTAAACTTTGCGTCGCGCTAACAGGGATTTTATGCATCCAAGGAAAGGGAGCAAATGGTGACAACTACTTTGGCATTGCAAAACTGTGTTTGGCTGTCTGTCTGCTGCAGCTCCATAGCTGTTCTACTACCTGTAATCAGAGTGTTAAGAGGAGTACTTTTTTTTATCTGGGTGGATAAATGTTGATGACAGTTGTATAATATTCTGAAAAATAGAGAGAATGTTTTAGTCACTACAGCAGGGCAGCTTTAGGATCTGCTACTGAAATTGTACTGTGCACATGAGTAACTGCTCTTTTGGTGTGACTCAGTTGCTAACTGTTTAGCTTTGATAACCCTAATATTTACAGTTTCAGAACCTTTCAAGGATGCGTTATTTTTACACTAGCACATACAAAACTTCTTGAATAAACCTTGACTGCGGACATAAGACATGCTCTTCAGACTGTCTACAGCTGGTGTCCAGTTTAGGTGCCGTGGCTGCTGTTTGCCACTGAGTGAACTGAGACTCAGGACATGACAGCAGTAAGTAATGAAGCCTCACCGACTTCTTTAAAGGTAGACGCTCTAGATGTTGTGGCATTTGAAGTTGTTCTGATACAGGCTACATGCATATGGTCATATTGCCCCCCTGATATAACTGGAAATGAGCCTACATCATAACTGTGGTATTTGTGCTGCCACACTTCAAAGAGTTTTTGGAAAAGACCCTACAAATATGACTAATCATATTTTGTCATAAAGAACTAGAAGTATGGAAACCCCTTATTTAGTTTTCTCCAGACCAGTGACTTAAGATGAAAAGGTTGTCCTTTGTCCCTCTCCTCGGCTTCTGAGGAATTCATATTAATCTTTAGTTCATAGCTGAAGCATCAGTGCAAATGCAAGTTGTGTCCCTGCATATACTAGGATATAAACATCTGTTCTTTTCTCCCTCCTGTGGGTCACTCTATTTTATAAGAGGCAATGGTAAATTTAGCATCCAAGGTGTCATGAGTGGAAGACTAAATGCAGATGTAGAAAAATCTTACAGTCCTGCTTTCAAGAAAGGTTAGTTTTCTGATAGTTCTACGATGAAACTGAAAATTAAAGAAGAATTGCACCTCTGCCACTGGAAAAGAAGCCTCACTCAGAGCATGACATGGTTGGCTGACGTGCTGACTACACAAACAACTCTGCTTCTTCTTGCTTCAGCTTCTTCTTTACATGTTAGCCAGAGGCAGAAAAGTAATCACAAAATACATGCAGAAAAGTGGAAGAGCTTCCAAATTCATTTCATATAGACAAATGGAGTACCATTGCAACCCAAATTTTGTTTGTGTGAAAGATCCCACTGAAGGCAATTGGTGAGGTTTCCAGTGGGATTTCTTCAGTGCCTTGAGCTCACTTTACCTTCTTTGAAAGCTAAGACATTTTGAGTGATGATGTTATTTCTTTTTCAAGCAAAATAATCCTATTCCCTACTCTCAAAAGCTTTGCTTCTTAGAACTCTTGAATGCATAGCGATTCTCTTGCTTCTGTAAGAGACAGAGATGTTCTTGTTCTCTGAACCTGAAACAATACTCCTAGGAACCATGATGGTCTGGAGAATATAAACTGAGATATTTATATAAAGAAAGGTATAAATCTCTTATTAGGACAACTGACTTTGGAAAAGCCAATTGGAATTTGAGCAGCAAATTAGATCAGTGGTGTCTTAGGCCATGACTGGAGCTTTTGGATGCTGCAACTTTGCACCACAGTCCAGGATACATCCAGATTATCTGGGTACTGAGGTGATTTCAGTGTGCTATGGAGAGGGCCTCACCTCAGAGACTGAAGAACTCTTGATACTACTCACTTTATTCTAAGGCCAAGGGCTTTGCAAGTTCCTCATTGCTGTCCTGCCAACTGGCTTTGCCTTTTTTTTTTTTTTTTGTAAGGCATCTCTGCAAAGCACAGACCATCGCCTCAGACCCCAGTGCTAACACCACTAACTTTTTGGTGTTGTCTGTAGCCACTTTCTTATACTTTATTATAGAACATATAGTAATTATGTCTGTTGCTTTCTATAAAGTGCTTTGAGAATTACTATGACAATTGTGTGAATTCAGCATTATTTTTTGATGCAGGACTGACTGCAGTAATACTGACAATTTTACACAAGAATTTCAGATCACTATTACATTTCACATTGACCACCATGTTGCTTTGTAATGATTCACAATTAATTGGACTAAGATGTCAACCAGTAACTAATAAATATCATGAACCTGTCAGTCATTAGAAGATTTGGCTCCTTAATTGGTCGATGATCTTCTTGTTAAGAAAATTCAAGTGCTTTAAAGTTTTTTAAAAACATAAATGTAATATTAATGCCTCTTCAGATGCTGTAGCCACCAACTATTAGCAAACACAATGTTCTTCAGAACCAGAAGAATTATGCTTTAGCTATCAACACAAATTTAAAAGTAATTGGGACTAAAGCGTCCTCCTTAGTTAGTATCTTTGGGGATACATCTGCAGCTTGACCTTACCATGTCTTTTTCTATATTGAGCTAGTTTTGATGTTTTCATAGGCACAATATTACAACTTCACACTGTGACATAATATTTTACCTTCAAATACACACACATAGCAGCACAAGGGACTGTTTGTTATCTTCCATGTGTAAGAACAAGTGCAATGTAAGATAAAAATGGAAGCAAAAATCTTGGATAGTAAAACATGTTTTCTTTCTCCTGTTTTTTCCTGATGAGGTTACAGGAAAAATACACAAGTTGTTTGTTTGTTAGGTTTCCAAGCTGCCAGTATGTACAGTAGAGAAAAAATAAATAAATCAAACTTCTGACAGGTGCAGAAAGAGAGAGCTCTAAGGTAAACTCTGACTCCCCAGGGTATTTAAAAAATTTTTCTCTTGCCAGAACCAAAATAAAATTCAATCTCTACGTCCAAGAAAATAAACAGTTCTGCTGACTTGCCAGATATCAGGGCTTGTCTTGGAGTATTTATGAGATTCATGTAGCTGAAATTCAGGGCTTTTTTTCACCATAGGTGCTGGACCGAAATGATACAGTTGTGGGACAAAGGTAATATTGCATTTTGGAAAGCAAAGGTTTTTAACTTCTGGCAACCGACTGACGGGAGCTGTTTCAGTGATGCCTGAGGAAGCATGTTTGAGCAAACATGTCTCACTTCTTATTTCATTCCTTGTCCTCTTGGCTGGTGCTGTTTCCTATCTTCCAGTGCCTTCTCAGCTATCCTTTCCTTTCAAATAACTGCCACTAAAAATTCCAGTCCAGGCAAAACTGTTTAAACATGTGTAAAAGATTGCAAAAGTTGAGCCATGTGAATGTATGGGGGAGATGATGGAGTGATGGAGATGAGGTGAACCTGATACTTACCTGCATGAGAAATATGACAGCATTACCATGATATATGTCTTAGCCATCTATTGCCCAACAAGTCGCATAGCCCCATTAACATGTCCCTTAGTGGTAGCTTGTGCTGTGAAGGAATGTGTTGTTCGGCTTGGAGTGGTAGTAGGATCTCCACTACAGATTAGTGGAGGCCATTCAGCTCTAGTCCTCTGATCGTGTACTCACAGCATGGCTCGGGAACCTTCTAGGTGGCCACTCCAACCCCATTTGCCTCATCTGACTTCCTAGTAAGGCCGTAATTGTACCCAATGTGTTTTAAAACTCAGTTTTGAAGACGTAATCCTGGTTCTATCACAAAATCTCATAAATTAAATTGAAATTGGTCACATTTATGACTGGTTGTTAAAAAGCTGTAAGTGTTATGAATTTATGACACTGTGCTCACATTCAGCTGTTCACTGTTTCTGCTTCTAGCTCTTTTTCTCCTATGTGAGATAAAATTTATATTTGTGGGTGAGATCATTATAAATCTTCTATGTACCACAAGTGCAATTTTAAATGTTTGCAGGCATGAAGAACTGTGCCCGTGAGATATCAACTATATTTCATGGGTTATTGCTTCATAGAACTGACAAAAAAAGAGCTTTGCAACTAGTATACACTCACACATGTTTATTAAGTTTACATGTTTGACCTTTAAAAGCTGGTAGGGAGCATGAAATGTGTGACTTAGGAAATAAAATGCTATATGGTTCGTATTTTACTTGGATGCCAGTTTGCCATGTTCATTTTCTTTCTTTAGCAAAAACACCTTCTCAGAAGACTTACCCATGCCCAGTCCTCCAAGGCTTCTTGTTGATTCCAATTACAATTGGACAAGTTCTTCAGGAGTGAGTGTAGTTTATGTATACCTCTGCACAAATCAGTAATGAAACACAGGCCAGCAGTGATAAGTACATGGCTCACACTTCATGCAAGCCTGTTGCTGAGTTCTGTAGCCTTCACACTGAGCTTTCCTATCACAGATGTTAGAGATGATGTATTCAAAGGCATGAGGTACAGAGGAATTTAATTTTAAAAAAAAGATTATTTTTTTCCTGAATCGAAAGATGGATGGGATGGAAAGATGGTACTAGAACTGCGTGACTTTTTAATAGAGGACAAGCTGTGAGCTAGGTTTTAAGTGTGACATTAACTTAAAAGAGTACTTGGAAGAAATACACTTTAATGGAAAGCACAGTGTATTGAGAGCTGGGAAGCCTGGGGTTTCCTAGATTTGTAGCTAGACTACCAGGACAAATAGTTTCACTTCTATGTGACTTACCTAGGCATGGATTTAGCAGGGGAAGAGAAGCTGGAGGAGCTTTCTATCCTCTCTCTGTTTGCCCCTGTCTTCCAGTTACCCATGGCACACTCTGCTGGGTGCAGGCTATTCTCTGCTTCCTGGCCCATATCCCAGCCTGGGACCATTTACCATGCCAAGCAGAGCTGGGGAGAGCCGTTCTCTACAACACTTCTCCACAGTGCTGGGGACATGCCTTTGAGGCGTGATTTAGTGTGAGCATCTACAGGCTGCATCCACATTGGCTCCATCCTGTTATTCACCTCATTTGCGCATTTTGGACAAAAGGCTCCTTGAGATTGAGACTGTCCCTCACTGTGTGTTGCTACTTTTGATATCCAGTGTAAATACAAAAGTAAAGCTAATTTGCAGAGGTCCTTGTGTCCACCATACCACTGTGATGAGTTGGGGAAGTATCAAATAATTCCAGGGAATATTTCTTCAAGTTTCACCTATGAATTTCCTATGTATTGTATTACGTATTTGGTAATTCCCTTATTATTTTCCTGTGTTTAACAATCTATGCAATCTCTTCATCATTCATGATCTTTTTACTTCAGGAGTTGTGTTGTATTAGAGTGGTTAAGTAGGGCACATACCATTGTCTCTGTCCCCTGATTTCAGTAAATGAAATTTTGACACAGAGATGTCAAAATGGCAGTGAGAATGTTACCTTCATCAACATTATCACAAAAGTGCTTGTAAATGTTTTAATGCACTTGTGCTTCCTCTGAACCTTTTAGCAGCACAACCTAACAGTGAATATTCACGAAGCACAAAGTAATTTCATTCATGGTTTCTATTTTAACAAATAGGCACAACGTTCTTTAATGCAAGATTCATCCAACTCCACAGCATGCATCAAAATACATTTGGATTGTTTATGATTGATGTGGTCATCCTCTCATCATTCCTTTGGGCTAAATAGAAACAGAAATGTAGGGCAGGAGTGTCCATTACTATGCAGCTGCTTTTCTCTGCACTGTCAGCATAAACTAACATGAAAGCTGGAGGATCTGGCTCAGCATAAATGTGATTCTGAGATGATGAGCTGCTATGGGCACCTACATTTGTCTTCCTTAGTGTTGCTGGGATAACATCAAAAGGGTGCACAGCTGAAGGTAACAGGCAATTGGGAAGGCATCACAGTGTCTCAGTCACACTCACTCGCATGGACTGTTGGTTGTGATTTTGGTTCACAGTGTGTTACAGCTAAGTGCTAACTGGAACAGCTTCTGAGCACTTCTGATATAATGTAAAGCAAATGGCCCTCTCAGAAAACAGCACCAACTTCAGTGGGACTCAGATATAGCCAGGCAGCAGGTCAGGTTTAGATAGTTTGGGGTCATAGGTCTGTATTCTAAAAAGCACGTAGGTATCTAAAGGCTCATATAAGCATCCATTATTACTTTAAAATAGGGTTTGTGAGTGCAGGAGCACATTTCTGGCAAATGGCAAAGTTTAAGCAATTTATTCAACTATACCTGATTTCTGGAAGTGACATACAAGTCTAATTCTCTCTTTTTGGTGAAGCTTGAATTCATATTTCTTGCTTTTTGAAGTGCGGCTTATCTGTGGGACTTTGACTGCTAATGAGCTTAGGAGCTGCTGAATCTGCTGACCTCCAGACTGAAGTCGGTTTGTGTCTTTCTGTAGGTGTGATCTGTGCTGTCTGCAAATGTCCAGATCCCAGAATCTGTTCACTTTCTGTTTTGTGAGTAGTTAAATATAGAAGGAATTTAAATACTGGATCTGTTTCTAAAGGCAAGGAAGAAGGGAGAAAAGAAGAAATGTTGCAATAATTCAGCAGAAAAAATCTGTCTGATATTATTGGATGTACCTTTCAGAACTTAAATATGTCTAAGAGAATAGACAAGAATTTTTGTACTCCCTGACTCTGAATATTTTGCTTTAATGAGTTTTGTCTCTTTATAGTTCTCTTCCTCAGTAGAACCTGAATCCTTAACTGAAAAGTAATTAAGCCCTTAATGTGACTGTGAAGATTTGAACAAACACACAGGCAACCACTGCTTTCCTTAATCAGAGTAACCCCATTTATTTATTCTTTTTTTTATACAGTCTTTTAATCCTTCTAACGTTCTCCAAGACAACCTAACTACTGTCTGTGTACCTGGGGGATTGTGTAATGCAGACCGAGCTTGCTGCAGCTTTTTTTCACTTCTGAAAAAATCACAATCCACTTAATCTGACAAGTGAAACCTTTGATTACACGTTACCTACACAATACTGCTTTTTTTCTTGTTAAGGCAGAAAAGCAAATACATGCAGAAATGTGCCTGCTAAATTTCCAAGTTAGCAATCTGTTGAAGGAAACCGTGATCCTGACAGGTGCAAGCGCTGGACTCTTGGGCTTAGGAGTCTCATGAGCCTTGCAGAGGTTTCTCACCTCACTGATCCAAAATAATCTTCAGTGCTTAGGAAAAATCAAGACAAGCAAAATGTTTTATGTAGCACAATCTGGTACAGAAGTAAAGAACAGGAAGAAAGAGAGAGAAAAAACACCAACAGGTTATTTCTGTATTTTGGCCATTAACTGCAGTTCTTCTATGGCTCATCTTTTGGAGCTGACCTTTGCCTGGATGGCTCTGGTGCTGGATGTAGCAATAGAAATGCTACTGTTTAAACACTAGCCATGTCACTAGTAGTTAAAATAGCAATTACCTCTCTAGTACGTAATTTAACAATTTCCATATTGAACACTGGGGACACTAACCCCTACTGTTGCCTTCTTTTTCCTTAAGGACAGCTGCAGGTTTTGGTTCTTGATCAACTTTCAAGGTTTGTACCACTACAGATCTCATACAGTTAAAAAAATGTCAGTAAGAAATATACTGTGAAATGGAGAGATACATCATACATACAGTTATATCAGCTGAGGTGCAGCCTATCTGACTGGGAGGCAAACCATTCTGTGCACATCTCTCATCTTCAGGTGCTAGGAAATGCACTGCTTGAAAACTTTTAGTTAACTGTGGACTAAAAAGGAAAGAAAAGCCCAAACACAACACTGTTTCGCTGTTTACTCTTATAGTACATGCACCGATCATCATCTTCCACCTAAAATAAGTGCCTTCAGCACAATCCTCAGCCTCAGCCATCAGGTTTCAGCAGCAGTACCACAAAGACGTGAATATGAGCTCATAGAGTCATTGTGTTTAATGAGGTTTCTTTTCTTTCAGCTCAGGTACTGTAAAATAATAATAATCATAGAAATAGTCTGCTCCTTTGGAAGGGCTTCTGAGGTATTAGTTCAGCCCCGAGCACATCTAAAATGAATTGTGAGACAGATATATAATTCTCTGTGCCACATATATATGTGTATACACACACACATATATAGATTCCTCTAGTTTATCACATATATATACATGTGTGCCTTTGTTTGAGGAGGAAAAAAGCAGAGAGGACAACATGCAAGACAGAAATGGAGCATCTTCCTCTCTTGAGTAGAATAAATTACTGCCGAATGCTGAGGTTAATGTTCACTCTGAATTGGGGCCTGCACGTCTGGGATTCTCAGTGTTGTTTGATCTGCCCTTTCAAGCTCTGATGATCCCACTAAATTGCATTTAATGGACACAGGGATGAAGTACAAAAAATTGAGAGGGCTTGTTATAAAACAGTAGAGATAGCTCACGTGCACACCTGTTCTTTGTACTTCATAAAAGACTTGGACCTGATGGGGGGACGGAACATTTCATGAAGCACTCCACTGGCATTGTTTGCTTGAGTTTCAGAAGTATGAATGCCATTTTCGGGTAGCTGGATTTACAGTCGCTACAGCCATGCATGAATTTTATAAGAGGCATTTGTACTCGGCTAGTCACATCAGAACAGGATGTCACACACCTGCACAGTCCATAGGTAGAAAGAAAACTATTCTGAATAATTATTAGCCAGACACATCTGATTTAAATGGACTGATTTCACCAATGCAGGCTACTGAAGTCTTACACAATTGCAGTAAGTTTATAGAAATACCCTTCCCAATTTTCTTGTCCTGCAAGATGGCACTCAAAATTTATCACAGCTGAAAATGAGAATTTTATATTTTTTACTCTTTTTGGTAGTTTCCTGGGATATTCATAACAGGGGGAGGTGCAAATTGAAAAATATACCCTTTCATTTCATTGAAGATTTTAGTATATTTTACTAGAACTTTATTTCCAAATAATCATGACAAATATTATCTTTTTTTTTCCTGAAGTATGCAATTTCCATCTTCTTAACCTTAGATTTATATATCTATTAATCTGTTCGTTGCTAAACTTATCTGTGTGCCCAAGATTGCTCATAAGATCCAGTTGCTGGGCCTGGTCTTTAAATTCTGGTAATAAAAGTGGTTCTTGACAAATCACTATGATCCTGAAATCAATATGGTGCTATATAAATCTGGAAAGAAAAAAAGCATGTGGTTGCCAGAAGAAAGCAGTCAGCATCTGACTCAACGTATTGAGTTGGAATATAGAAAGAAAATTGATTGTCTCCTCCTTTCTTCACATAATCTAGACAAAAATATTTAGTCTGAAAATAACCATCTGAAAACTATACACATAAACTCTATGTATATTTTCTCTGTATACAGAAAGCAAGGAAAATGTGCAGCAGAAACTTAAATTTCTTCATACCGGTGTGCTGATTACTTTCAATCATGACCTCAAATATGTACCTGCAAGGGGAGCAGTAAGGCTGATATTCTGTGGGGTCCACACTTCTCCCTATGTCGCATGCATTGATTTCACTAAGACTGCATGTGGAATTGTGGAAACATTTCTGAAGGACGCTTCCTGTCGTAGCACGCTTGATATTGCAGGTACTTGAGGAAAATTGTGTAGCTTGGCTAATGAAAAGGCCTTTTTTCTTGGATATTTTCCATCAGGTAACAATCATTCTGGGGCACTTGATAATCACAGAATGGTAGGGGTTGGAAGGGACCTCTGTGGGTCATCTAGTCCAACCCCCCTGCAAAAGCAGGGTCACCTACAGCAGGCTGCACAGGACCTTGTCCAGGCGGGTCTTGAATATCGCCAGAGAAGGAGACTCCACAACCTCCCTGGGCAGCCTGTTCCAG
>Ga0065711_1045768_pt1 | contig 13274 bp, 7 predicted proteins | sample Hoacrofraction12_FD_59098 | JGI IMG/M metagenome (GOLD analysis project Ga0065711, IMG submission 59098) | Hoatzin crop microbial communities from Cojedes, Venezuela - Epithelial fraction 12 v2 (version 2) | ecosystem: Host-associated > Birds > Digestive system > Esophagus > Crop | place...
CTGCGTGGTGATTTTCCATATCTTTCATTGTTGGAGAAATTTTCTTCTATAGTCCATTTTTCTCGGAGAGAGCAGAATGTTTTTCTGTGGTCTGGTTAACACAATCTGCATATAAAAACCCAATGAAAACATTTCTCACAATGTCACTTTACCTCCAACCCAGATTAGAAAAACCAACTGATAGCATATAAATGCCTACAGAAATAGATTTTTATTGACTGTTATCTTTTGTTAAAGTAGTTAAAAAGCAGAAATATATTTTAGCTTATCAGATAACGGTTACTTTGCATATCATTCATACTATATAATTCTTTTGGAGATTGTCAGTGTAGCTATGTTAGAACTTAAAATAAAAACAACACAGAAGATCACCTTTTAATTGCATGACCTATTTGGCTAGGAAGAGTGTGTGAAGTTTTACAGAATAGTATGAACATATAGTTCTCATAGAAAAGCGTAGTATGTATCTAGTCCAAGAAAGGTAATAAAAAAAGATTTAAATCTTTATACAGAAAGTGACAATGCCCATGTTCTACTATGGAACACATCTACTACTTTTGAATTATAGGTGTAACGTGTGGGTTAAAGATATCAATTCACTAAACAAATGTTAAAAAAAGAGAGCGAAATCTATAAATAAAATAGTAAGTGCTTTAAGAGAATATCCTTTGGCTCCTTTAAGTGCCAGTGAAGGGTTACTGAAAACCACTAAAATGCGTACGGTCCCACTATTATTGTTAATCTTAACACTGAGCTTGTACGATAATTCAAACTGTTGACTGTTAGCATCTCCAGATCCACAATGTGTTCTCTTGGTCCTGATAGTGATTTCACCAGTACCAGCATTGCACTTACGGCGCTTGTTTGCTAAAAGAACAACAAAAAAAGTTTCAGTCAAATCTAAAACGATTCCCTAGTTGCATCAAGAAAGTGCTTGTGTGTTACTACACTGTAAAAATACTCTGTCTCAGCACAGAGATACACAATGCAAGTATTCTTTTAACATTTTTAAATGGCCATGACTAATATCACACCTGGCTTTGCAAGGAAAATTTTACCTGACTAAGGCTCAGAGGAATAAACTGCACTGCAAAATCTGTTCCTAGTTATGCTGACTCTCCTAAAGGATGTAAAAAGTGGTAATCTATCCCAGGATGGTCTTTTGTTTTTTATCCCCATCGATCAGCTTTTAAAATACATTAAGTAAACCAAGAGAGACCTAATGTCTTTCACAGTGATGTAGGTTGTTCAGTGGAGGGAAACTCTATCTCATGGCTCATACTCCAGACGAAGTTATACTCCCCTTGTAAACACTAGGAAGTTTTGGAACTGGTGCGCTTATTGCCATCCCCATCTTATACTGCTCTGAAGCTCTCTTCCCAGTCTGGGATCATGCTGCTGGGGAACACTGACAGGCCTTGTCTGTGGCATGCTGCTAGTTTGTTAAACAATTTTGTAATTTACAGATGATAATAAAAGGGTAAACTCCATCTCTCCCTTCACCTACTACAAATATTTTTCTCAACCTGTCAAAGGAGTACAGTATACATATGAATCTAATCCATCTGCTGTATCTGAGACCCAGCTCAGAGTTGTACTAAAACAATAGGAATAACTTCTAAGTAAGCCTTTGTTTACCACAGTCCCTTGGCAGGAATAAACACATGCTTCCTTATTTAAGGCCTGTGATTTCTTGTTGGGTGGCAACAGAAGACTGGAATTGTTAGTCTAAAGAAAGTCAGTCTGAAGGCTAGATTGGAGTCTAACCCAACCTGGAGCTGGAGTGATCTTGTTCTTTTTTTGAGCAAATAACTGTTTGTATTTTGGGGTTAGGTGTGGGGGTCTGATGTGTAATAAATCCAGGGAAAAGGATTGGATTATAAATTATACCAGAAAAAAGTGAGATACAGATGAGTAGTTCCTTGTTCCCATCTTGGGGAAACATGGTATAAATAGTCAATGCCATATGTTGATACACTTTTTGGATGTACTGTCAACCCCCCCTAATCTTCAGATTTGAAGAAAAATAAACAAAAATGAAAACCTTCCAATTAATGTATTTCTTGCTGAAGCTTTTTGTGTTGATTCTGTTTTACTGAGTAAAGCCACATATGAAGCAAGAAGGATTTCCCAGGAATCTGTAAATATTACAGGCGTCCATGAAAATCAGATTTCTTCCCCAAAAAATCTTAAAAAGCAGATGTTATAAGACACTTCCATTCATGTGTGTCTACCTAAATGTATTATACCAACAGGAAATACTGCTATTGTAAGTAAGCCCTTTTGTGGTTTTCTGAAATAGTTGCAGCACTATGGGAAAATAAAGGTTTAAGTATGTCTTAACACAAAATCTTTGTAAGTTGGCTTGAACTTGGCACTCTAGAAATCAGTGCTCCATCGTAAGCTATTATTGATTTCTTTTTTGCAAAAAATGAGAAATTTAAAGTAATTGTACAAGGACTCTTTCTACAATCTTCTCCTAAATACATACATATGGGGTGTTCGTACAGTGAGTGAAAAGCGTGGAGGCATCTCATTTGAATCTGACATGGGTGTCCCACGATTGCTAAATATTCATGACCGCTACTAGTGTTGTATTCATTTAAAAGAAACAGTTTGATACTCAGTTTAGGGTTTTCAGGCAGAAAAGTAAAAGGCTTTATAAAATTTGGAAACCAAGCACATTCAATAAGGAAGTACCAAAAAGATGACAAACTCTGGGATGCTGTGATGCCCTGAGGGACATTTCATGGGTTTGTCAAAATGGCAAGGCACTGTAACAGCTGGGTAGCACCACCCTGCTCAGGGTCCAGCTCCCACCAATACTCACTCTCAGGTAAAATTCTCCGTTTTCATTTCCAGACTTGATCCGGAATGTGTTAATAGTATTAGGGTAAATTGTGGTTGCCTGAATCTGGAAGATATCAGAGGGCACTGTTCTGTCTGAACGGATGCTCATGTATTTGTACACCACAGAGTAGGGCAGCTCTCGGCAAATGGCATTTGATACAGGGCAGACACAGCGGCTGGAAAAAAAAAAAAAAGAAACTGATAGTTGCAAACAAATGGTGCTTTCTGTTGTATTTGATCATGTTGGCTGTTGAGGATGATTCTAAAAAAAAAAAAAAAAAAGACTAATTTTTCTAATTTTTCTCTTACTTCTCAGATGTAAGGACATAGGGTTCTTGACAAGGATTTCTTGGGTAGCAACGAAATCCACCATGGTAATTCCAGCAAATTTCATCCTCTCTGCATTCATTAGTAGTCTCGCACTCATTTATATCTAGGAGAAAGGAAAAGGGACTGGGTCAAAGCAGATGGAAATGAGTTTGCTACAAAAACAAACACAATGTCTTCAAAACAACTGAAAAAAAAAAACCCCACCAACAGGTTTCCGTGTTCTTTACCGGCTTTTCTGGGGCCTGGCTATAAAGGATGTGTCTATGCAGAAATGGAATATATTTGTTTATTGAACGTTAATTCAGTCTGGAGACTTTTTTTTTAGTTCACTAAAGATATGCATTAATCATATGTAATGTAACTGTAGAAATACTGTGAAGTTTCTAATTAGCAAAGAATTATTTTATAGCAGAAGATACTTTGTAGAAGAGGAAAAAGTTTTTGAGGAAGAATTGTGATTTCCTAACTTTTGCACATTCTCATTTTTAATTGCCTCAATTTCATGGTCTAACTAAAATGCTTAGTTAATAACTACATTTTAACTTAAATAGCTTTGAAAAAGAATAATGAAAACTTGTTTATTGTGCAAAACAGAGCTTCCTTTTTTGCTTGGGAAAGTAACCCTGAATGGAGGTGGGACTGTCAGACTTGCACCTTATTAATGTTCTGTTAACCCTGTCAGTGCCAGAACCCCACTACTGTCTACCTATACTGTCTCTTGAAATTAACAGTCACAGAAAGGGTTTATTCAAATATAATCTCTCGGAAAGCAGAAACAGATTTTTCGATGATCAAGCTAACTACCCCACAATGTTCACTATCAGCTGCTGGTCTTAAGAAGGGAAAGAAAACTGAATTTTATAAAAAATATTAATAAAAATTAGTTATTTCTTCATCCCTTCTGCCAATAATTAGCACACCTATTTATTTCTAAAAACAATGACTGTTAAATCGGGTTCTGGATCACAGAAGCAATGGTTCTTGCACTTAGTATGTTGTTCTGCAATACTCTCTAAGATACAGGGACATTTAACACTAGTGAGGAAAAAAACATGAACTTTAAAATTCTGGTATTCAGTGGCACCTGACCAGAACTTTTATTTTCTAAACACAAATTATCTAAGCTTCTGAAGTCTTGCATTTTTTTTCTCCTGTTATCAGAAGAAACATATCTTTCATTCCTACTGTGGCTGGATTTAGGAATACCTATAATATAAAACATTATATAAACCCGTGTGTCTCTCAAAAATAGCCTGATTTTTTTGGAGATATTTCTCTCTGAAACTTAGACTTAGTACTTAGACATCCAAGAAAAGTTTTACCCAAGGGTTGCAAAAACTGAAATTTTGTGCTAGGAATTTGAAAGATTTAGTCTGAGCTGAAGGATTCAAGTAAGAATTAATATACGATATGCAATTAATCATCAAATGCTGTAATGGTAATCCTATCATGAAATATAAATATTAAGGTAGCAAGCATTCTTAATCTTGCCTGAAATGATGTTATTAATAATGCAGTATTAAGACTGCTTAGATGAAGGTACTTACCTTGACATGTTCTGCCTCCTACTACCTGGTATCCTTCAGGGCAGACGCATGAGAATTTTCCTGGTTCATTGACACACTGATATTGACATATATAACTTGAGGTTCTGCATTCATCAGTGTCTGCACAGAGCAAAAGAGCTTAAAGTTATTTGTTTTTAACATCTACCTTGTTACAGAACTAAATGTAATAGCTTAATGCTGGTTCTAACAGGAAAAAATGAATTCTGTCTAAAAAGAGTAAGTTATCAAAAACCTGAAATGTACTGCTTAGAGCCTCGAAGTTGCAAACAGAAGGGCTAGATCTACTTGTGTTTTATCAATAATCTTTTAAAATGAGGATTTTGGATTTGAGGAAGCAAAAGCTAAATTAGTCTTCGTAACAGGTTTGGGAAAATAACTCTTTAAAGAATTTATACTTATAGTATTCCAAAATGTGATTACTTTCACAAAAAAATACAGATGTGAGATTAGTAAGGCAAAAATATTGCCTTTGTACTTGTGCCCTGTGCTAATGGAGTAGATCTCTGGGAAACAGGGGAAGATCTCTCTTTTTTTTTTTTTTTTCCTCCAAATAATATTCAGTGTATACCACTCTCTCTTGCTTTTTTTATTCTTGTGTAACCACCAGTCCCTTGCTGGAGACGTGCAGTGTGAAACAGAATTTAACAGTATATGCCATTAATGGGAAATTAAATTAAACTCATCAAAACTAGGGAATGGCTTGGAAAACAGCATAGCTCCCTCCTGTGACCTCGGAGGCTTTAGCCCAGTTCTTGATTTTATGTCAGGGATGTCCTTGGAGGCTGCATACTTGCTGCTCCCTGTTCTGTTCACTTGCAAGTAGGATTAGCTTCAGAAGCTTGGAGAGGGAGCATCTGTAATAGCTCCACTGGCTTGTTTAGGAGGGCAGTGGTAAACCAAAAAGACCTCTTTGGCTCAAAGATTGGTAGAAAGGATATGGGCTTTAAGGGTGAGATCATCATGTGTCCAAAAGGAGATTAGAGGACCCCTGTGGAGACTCTGGCAGAGGAAATAGTGTTGATTGTATAATCATCAGGAGACATGCTGTTTGTATACACAGGCTTGAAAGCACCTCAGAAGCACAATTGTCACTTCCTTAAAATCAGAAATTTGAGGTTTTATTTTCAGAGGAGCCTAACAACACACAAAATTGCACTTGTTTTTGGTTTGCATTCCTTTCTGCTTCATTTTAATTGTCATCGGCATTAGACCACACACAATTCAAGTGAGTTTCTGAAGTAAGTATTCAGAAGCCTTATTATTCCCAGCTGTGATCCGAAATGTAGTAATGTCTGTCCTGTTTTGCACTTACTATTAAAGAGAGATACCCATATCTACATGTACCTCAATGTAGCTGCTAAGGTCTGTATTAGCAACCACATTTGCAATATAACAAAATAAATGTCTTAAGGGCTTTAGCTACAAACTGCACCCACAGTGTGGCTTCACTTGAATTATATCCCTTAGTTCACAGAAACACTTTTGGGAAAACAACTGAAAAAAGACAAAAATCACTCTTCCAAGACAAAAAAATTGCTTACCTTCACAGTTGATTCTGTCACTGCTTAACTCAAATCCTGGATTACACTGACAGATGAAAGAACCCAGTATATTGTAACACTGTTGTGCACATGGGTTATTGGCATCACACTCGTTTATGTCTGAAAGGAAGAATTACAGATCTTTATCTTGTGTAGCTGGTAATTAGGCTGTTTAAGTGGATTAGTCCTTAGTCTGGGTCTATTGCTTAGCAGCAGCTCAGTTGACTATATGAATGTAGATCTGCAGTCACTGGAACAATGTCAGATCTATGCTTTACATTCCATGTAGAAAAAAAGTATTTTTCCAGGAATGAGAGTTATTCTAATATATGATGAAGTCTTCCAAAAATGTTTAGTGTGGCTACTAAACTCCACATTCCAGTGTCTTTTTTCAGGTATGAAATGCCAAGTCTCTATAAATAATTGATATAAGGAACACACACTGATAAGACCTCTCAGCATGCAGTAGCTAAGATTTGAGCTATTTATTACTCTTAAAATTCATTCTTTCAAATTCCATTACAATTATAACATGAGCCTTTGAGGCCAGTAGAGTTTTGCAATGCTCTAAGGACTAGACCATATTGGGGGAAGGTATGTTTCTCTGCTAGATTTTTTCCATGATGTGCCCATCCTAAGAACATATGTGAGAACACTGGTATGAGAAGAGAAGCAATTTTTAATGGGAGGTTTACATAACTGTAATCACCTCTGGAATCTATAACGCTTGTTTTTCCTAGGCCCTTGACTAACTGCTGCTCCTCTGTCATTCACTCTGTAGACTTTAGTGTATTTTCCTTTGTATTCCTCCGCTGCATGTTTTCTATTCATATTTGTGTTTATCAGATATAGCCATTAGTAGAGGGCTGCACTTGGGGAAAAAAAAAAAGTCTTGAGTTCATGGCTTCTGCAAATGCTTATAAATGTCAGCAACACTCAGTCATTTATAGATACAGCTAAAAACTGACAAAGATGACTAAGATTAGGCATTCACAAGAACTAAATCAATGAGGAGAATATTAATTCTCTGTATGATGAACCTCATAGTCCTGAAAATGAATGGTAATATGGGAAAACTGAGTACAAAGATTTTTCTCCCTCCTTTTACTTAATTTCTGGCAATAGAGCAAAGAGTGTACATCATGACAATGCTACCAGAAGCAATAAGCAAGCTAGCCAAAGCCACAGTTCTGTTTCTTTTCCTTCCAAGAAATATTGACCCACTTTCAATACTTGCAAAAGTTGTAACACAAGTGTAATTGGTACAGCTGTCAAGTATCACTTCTGCCAGATGACTGCTGCAGATGTGAAAGTCTGCCTTGATGCAGCAACCACTCATTTACAAATTTCTTCTTAAGATTTACTTCATCTTTCCTGGTGGAAGTATGTCTTGTTAGGCTGGATGGCCATCAAGAATCAGAGAAGGGGTTTCTTGGTGAAGCACCTAGCAAACTGGAGCTGTCCTACGGATTTGTCTTTGAAATAATACACCTTGCATTTGAACCATGGAAAGGGTCAAATGAGTAACAACTTGTCACAGGGTTATGTTGTGTCAATGTACAATTTTTTTATCTTATCATTTGGTGAAAACCAAGAAATGCCTCTGTCACTTCAGTGCTATGCAGTGTGCCCGGGTACTTGATGATAAGATATGGCAACACTTGGAACTAATGGTAGAAGCTGGAAAACCCAGACTGATTTTTCTATTTTTATCTATATATGTATATAATAAAGGTTTTATAGATATATTACAGCCATAAAGATCTTCATCACCCATCTATTTTTTTTTTAAATGTCCATTCTCTCTGCAATTCAGCAGACATCGCTTCCTTTTTATTATTACTCTGATTCTTCTGGAATAGAACTTAGAATCATAGAACACTTCAGGTTGGAAGGGACTTTTAGAGGTTGTCTGGCCCAACCGCCCTGCAGTGAGCAGGGACATCTTCAACTAGATCAGGTTGCTCAGAGCCCTGTCCAACCTGGCCTTGAATGCTTCCAGGGATGGGACCTCCACTACTTCTCTGGGCAATCTGTTCCAGTGTTTCACCACCCTCATGGTAAAAAACTTCTTCCTTATATCTAGTCTAAATCTACCTTCACTTAGTTTAAAGCCATTAACTTATGATTTCAAACTTAATAGCAGTCTTAAAGTTTTACTGCAAGGCTTCCCTTAGTGTTTTACTTCTAAAGGGAGGATCACTTCTAAAGAGTCACTCTTCCTTAGTGACCCTTGTTTTCATTTTTAACATTATTTTCTAGATAGTCAAATGTGACATTCATAGATGCCTTTTTTGTCATTACATTCGTCCTGTGGTGAGGGTAATTACACTTAACAGCAGAGGTACAGTATTGCTTCCCCTGGTTTCCAGTTCCAGCCTTTGTGCTGCATGAGCTGTGAATAAAAGTCAATGATGATGCAAAATGATCCACCCAAACTGAAAGAATAATTAAATCTAAGCTTAAACAATTAATATAATCCTCTGGGCTTGCAGTTGCCAAACTAGATGCTCCTCAGAAACCTGCTATGCCAACAAATAACAGGTTTTCAATAAGGCTCCAACTTTCTCTTTAACCCTCCTGTACTTCTGAGGTCACTTGCAGGAGAGCCTCTCAATATAGCAACTGGTGTGTCTTATTGGTTGATATTTATTTCCTTTAACTTGGGACGAAGATACCTAAATTTCAACTGTGGCAAGTTATGTGTCAGTATTTGCCTGTATATCAAGTAAGCTGATGTGTAAGTATGTGCAGAGTAGTTCTTACCTACACAGGTGTGGTTGTTGGATGCTAACTGGAAACCGGCATTGCACTGGCAATAATAGGAACCAGGAGTGTTCACACATCGATGGTGGCAATATGGAGGCAGGGTGCATTCGTCGATGTCTGAGTTACCAAAAAAGAGAAATTAGTTCAAATGGAGTCATGGCAGTTCACTGCTGCTGTCTTGTGTCCAAAGAATCTGTAAAGTTAATTGCACTTGATTAAAAGCAGGAAGAAAAAAAAGCTTATGTGACACTGCTTCTGTGGATATTAATAGGAATACTATTTTACTTTAACTCTTGTAAAAATCTGTTCTATGCTGATTGTCTTCCAGCCACTGAGAGCAATACACATCCGAACTTTATTTTTTATTCAGTTCCACAGTACTGCTTTGTCTTGTTTATTTTGTATAGGTAAAACTGAGAATGTTTTGTTCTGCTCTTCAAAGATTTCTCATGATGCAGACATTAAAGCCAACTAACACAGTGAAAGTGTCCTGTAGCTTTTTTTTTTTTTTCAAAAATTTGCATGCAACACACTTAGCATATACTAAATCTTTCCAGCTCCATCAGGAAGAGTCCAAATTTTCTGTGCAAGTACAGGGGAGCTGTGAGGATAGAAGATTAATTGGCCTGAAAAAGAAACCGGTGGTTGTGCTTCTGCAGGGATCCCCCAGAAACTGGCTTGCTCCCACAAGGGGCTGCCACTGTTCCTGCTCCCCCTCCCCGCCTCTCCTGCGTACCTTTCCACACGGCTGCACTAGCACCTTCTGGCTGCACTCTCTGGTGCCAAGGAAGGCGATCAGACTGGCTGAAGTTGGTGCTATCTCAGGCAGTATTAACTTTCCACAGACCCTCCTTGCAGATTAGCCCTGGTTTTGAGGTGGAGCAGGCTGCCTTTCCAAGTTTCAGCATTCCTGATGTGCATTGGAGCAGGGTTTTCACCTGCGAACCACACAAGATGTGCAACAGCCCATTTTTTTACCTCTGCATCTTAAAAGTTTTCTTTGCATTCTGGAGGTGATACTGCCTCTGTTTTTGTCTGAAAAACTTTTTTTTTATCATGCCACAATGCTGGGCCTGCTTGAGCTTGGTGAAGAAATTCATGCTGTATTCTGTACATGTACACAATGTGAGATTTCAAAGGCTCAACGCTCAGAAAAATAAGAGCAGTTTCCACTGGAACAAAGGCACTTCCCACACCCATGCCAGATCTTGAGTGTCCTACCTCCAGCTGTTTCCACCATAGATGTGTTTAAAAAGAGGCCAAGACTTTTTTTTTTTATAATGAGGAAAGTGTTTGTTTTAATATCAAGTAAAAAAATAATCTTTAGAAGTTAACCCTTTCTTTGTCAAATTTGCAGTCACTGTTTGGGCCTAAACTTAGCAGTGGAGTGTTTTGGAGGGTTCTGAATGAACAGGTTTACGCTGGAAAATTCCTGGCTATTCGTACACTAGTGATTGTTGCTGTAACTCTTTTGTTGCAGAGAGAAATTTGGAAGTAGAAATGGAATAAATTAGGAGGCACGGTAGTTCTCTTCCATCCTTACCTTTCACAGGACTAAGTTCTTACAAATTGCTCTTTAAAGATCTCATTATACAATATAGACATATGAGCAATGCGTTGCTGCTTAGGCACTGCATTTATGCACACAAATGCTTCCAGGATCTGACTCTACTTCAATGGGAGTTCTTCTTGCAGGATTAAGCACATCAACTCCATGCAGATATAAGGGCTAAGCATTATCTAATCAATTCAGCCAAATCTTCTGTTCAAAGTAATGCTGGAAAACAATTCCTTCTATCTGCAGTCCTGTGTTTCAGAAAAGACTAATTTTGCAATATGTCAACAAGCAAATTTAAAAAAAAAAAGTCAAAAAACCCAGAAATAATTAGTCAATTTAGATTAAAATCAATCACTTGTTAGAAATTAGTCCTTTTCTCCCTCTACCTTGAAGCCAAAATAGTCTGGAAAAATTTCTTTCAAATTTGAGAAACATTTCCTCCCATATGGAGAACCTCTATCAAGATCTGGCCTCAAGAACGTTTTCTGGCTAAGTTGTCACAAAATCCCCAAAGACAGGCTTTGTTCTGAAATGCTGACAGTACTAAGCATAGGGATGTACTTATAATTTAGGTCAGTGTCTAATACGTAACACAGGTGTTATTCTTGATTTCGCCTTCAATGGAAGGGAAACTTCACTTTCCAGACATCTTCTGTATAGATTTAGATACATAAATGTATTCACATGTAGATATAAGGGCATATCATTCTGCTTCTTTTCTTTTGAGTGCTGTAATGTATCCTGCAAGACTTTCAGTTAGTACCATGGGTCTTGACATTAAAAGTGCTATTGCATAGCAGTAATATGCTTTATCTTCTCTAAAGAATCTAGATAAACTCCAGATACTTTAAAAAAAAAAAGTATCAGTGACCTATTAAAACTATTCCTCTACCCACATTCCAAACTACTCATCCTACTCTTGCACAGAGAACTGAGAACAATCAGATGCCTCTGTGTTTACACCAGTTTTACAGTTCAGGGCTAATCCACATCTCTTAGGAAAGAGGTAAGAATTTTTAGGTTGATTCCTAGAGCCCTTGGCTTAGAACCTTAAAGAGTGAGCCGTGCCCAGAAATTTAAGTTAGTCTAGATGTGTACTGAAATTTCCCCAGTTTCCTCCCTGCAGCTTGTTAGGTGGTGACTGCCTATAGTCTTAGCAAGGCTTTTTGAAATAGATTAAAAATAAAAAAAAGTTCTTAAACATTTTCAAATGTGGGATCCCTAACACAAAGATAAAGAAGAAAACCTGAAGTTCTGTTGTTTCTGTTCTGCTGAGGACAAAGAAACCCCAAATGCTTTTCTCTTAGGCTGCATAAAACCATTCTTGTGTCTTACAAGAGGCAGTCTTGAATACCACCTCATGATGTATATATTTGATTCTCTTATTTCATAGTTGTTTTTATTATTTCTGACAAACTTAAGGCTTAAGGCAGGAGTGCCTCTAAAAGCAATTAATCCATTGAAATCATGATTAAAGAGGTGTTAAACAAAGGCTGAAGGAAAACTAAAGGAACAGAGTAACGGCACTTTTGCATAGTGTCCCCCAGTGAGGATGGAATAGGAAAGATGCAGTGTTTACACTGCACTTGGATTTAATTTAATGTTATACTTGCATAGGTCCCAAGGGTGCTAAAAGTTTATTCTGGCAGAAAGAATAAAGCGTAGTAGTTTATAAGTTGTAAATATCATATACCTGCATTCAGAGTTTCCATCTCTTTCATTTATACTCATAAATCTGAGTACTGAAACAGACTGTGCAATGGGGCTCTGCAGAGCAGGGATTAGGTCTGTGTGAAGGTAGTGCTTTGTCCTACAGATCTGGAGTCGAGTCTCACTGAGGTCAGTGCAAAGACATGCTTTAGTTTGTTGTTATAGTAGACTTATGACTATATCTGGGACATTAGGCAAAACCTACCATAAACACGATGGTAACTATTAGGAAAATTAATCTTGTGAAGTTCAACTCCAAGTGTTGATTATACTGAAGATAGTTTCTAGTTCTATGTTTTAGTGATTACGTACTGTGATAAAGTGATTATTCCATTGCATTTCAAGGTTACACAGCCATTTTACAGTACACATACCTATATACTTTATAATCAGTATAAAGTTTGCAACTGTAGATAATGAAAGGAAATAATTCAGTCTAGAGCAACACTTACCAACACATTGGTCCCCTCGTTTCTGATAGCCTGGAGGACACTGGCAGCTAAAGGACCCTCTTAAATTGACACATACTTGGTCAGCTCTACAATTATGGGTTCCAGTTGCACATTCATCTATATCTTTACAAAAAAAGCAGATGCAATATTAGTCATACAGTTTACTGAAAATACTGAAAACACCTGTTGAGTTGCTCTGCCCATCTTCCAAGCTATCTATAAGTAAAGGCAGCAAAGTTCATATATACTCCAAAGATGTCATCTCAACGCTTATTCCATTTGCAGGACATGAAATGTTACCAGATTTCTAATAGCTTTTAATTCTGATACATTGCATTTGAAAATATTTTCAGATACGGTTATTTTAAACAATCAGATATTTTTGTCAAATACCATTAGTATTTTGTACTTATCACTATAAAACTTTCTGTAAACTTCTTGCAACTTTATCACATTTCATCATATTTCAATAATTAGACTTTTTTGTTCCACACCC
>Ga0065711_1045769_pt1 | contig 13274 bp, 3 predicted proteins | sample Hoacrofraction12_FD_59098 | JGI IMG/M metagenome (GOLD analysis project Ga0065711, IMG submission 59098) | Hoatzin crop microbial communities from Cojedes, Venezuela - Epithelial fraction 12 v2 (version 2) | ecosystem: Host-associated > Birds > Digestive system > Esophagus > Crop | place...
CAGAATCACAGAATCACAGAATCACAGAATGGTAGGGGTTGGAAGGGACCTCTGTGGGTCATCTAGTCCAACCCTCCTGCTGAAGCAGGGTCACCTACAGTAGGCTGTAGAGGACCTTGTCCAGGCGGGTAACAGGAGTGGTTTGTGTGCAGCCATGGAATATTGGGATCAAGCCATTTATTTTTTTCATCAGTGAGCCTCAGATTACATTAATTTCTGTAGGGAATGGAGACAATATACAGATCATGAAATACCTCCACCCAGTCCAGTTCTTAAGGATGACAGTATTACATAGATTCTCTTCGTTGCTCTGGGATTGATTAATTTGTGACGACAAGTGGCCCCATAACCAGTTAGCGATATGTATGCTGAGTGAAAATAACCTGGAATTTATGTAGAAAATACATAATGCTGTAAAATTTCAACACCGGTAGGAAAGTGTTAAAACATGTTATAGAAAGTAAAAATTCTCTATGCTTTAAAATCAAGCTTAGAAAGATTCTGTGTGTTGTTTTCTGTATGCTGCTGAAGTGTTTTTAACAGAACATTGTTACTATGGACCCTGTTGACCTTAATTTCTGCTGTATACCTCCTTTAATTTTATCCCACATGAAGTCCATATAGACTGCTCCATAAAAACACTTTTGAAGTTTGAATCTCAGAAACACCTGCTTGCATCAACCATATCTATTAAAATCTATAGGTGGTCCTGTGGTCCTCAGTGAACTCTGATTCACATCCCAAGCCACAATGTAAATTAAATTTATAATTTTTAACTTAAATAAATGTAATTTTATGAGAGTTACAAAATTTAATATATGCAAACCTATTACATATGCCTTGTTAACTTAAGAAAAAATATGGGTGTTTATGTCATAGAACAGTAGAAGGCATGGATATTAAGGAACATTAGACCATCTCTTATGTGTCAATGTGGATAATTTTTCTGTTCAACCCAACAGCGCATTGTCCAGTCTAAATTCCAGTGTCTCAGATGATAAGACACGTAAGTACTTCTTTGAAGAAACCACTCTAAAGTGTTCTGGTAGATAGCATGGATAGAAATTCTTTTTGATTAGTTACTCTAAATCCTCCTGTGACATTGCTTTGTATTATCTACTCAAAAAACAATTTAATAAAACTATTTACCAGTATATAAAACCATATTTTTTACAGATGAGAAAGAAAATCCTTGCAAAACCCTCCCTACCACCAACAGTGCAACATAAGTTGCTATACGTGAAATTTTATCCAATGCAAAGTCAAAAGCACTTTCTTGTTATTCCTAAAACATTAGGTGGCATCAGTCCAGTTCTTGTGGACTTCTCTTACCTTACAATTTTCTCATCTATCTGAGACTCTCAGCTGCTATTCAGCCTTGGTATCATATCAGTGCTCTAACTCAGGGTATATCTTCAAGCTCAGAACTCTTATTTTCACAGAGACAAAAGTACAGCTAGTTAGCAATAGCTTCCTGGTGAACAGTCACACGATCCTTGGCTGAGCCAGGAATGCAAAGGAATCTGGGCATCAGGGGTACCTAGAACTCACAGTGTTTGCCACTTCCTCCAGCAGGAACCGACTGTTTCATACTATCTTCCTCCCAAAAGTGGTGCGGACTTTTCAGCCAGCCTTATTTTGTAGGACTGATGGAATACAGTTGTCTGCAAATACAAATGCTTCTGACTCTCCATGTGAGAAATTCTGCATGAGAGTGGAGATTTCTTAAATGGTTACTGATTATGTGGTTCAGGCCTTTTAACCCTTCATAGAATCATTTAGGTTGGAAAAGACCTTTAAGACCATCGAGTCCAACCATAAACCTAACACTGCCAAGTTCGCCACTAAACCAGGTCAGTAAGCGACACATCTACATGTTTTTTAAATACCTCCAGGGCTGGTAACTCAACCACTTCCCTGGGCAGCCTGTTCCAGTGCTTGATAACCTTTTTAGTAAAGATGAGTTTCCTAACATCCAATCTAAACCTACCCTGGCACAACTTGAGGCCTTTTCCCATTGTCCTATCAGTTGTTACTTAGGAGAAGCGACTGACATCCACCTCGCTACAATCTCCTTTCAGGTAGTTCTAGAGAGTGTTAAGGTCCCCCGTCAGCCTGTTTTTCTTCAGGCTAAACAGTTCCCTTACTTGCTTTCCATGAGACTTGTTTTCTAGACCCTTCACCAGCTTTGTTGCTTTTCTTTGGAGATGCCAGTTCAGACTCATCAGTGCGGAGTACAGGTGGACAATCACTTCCCCAGCCCTTTTTTCTTTCTGAAATCCAAATCAGAAACATCATGTTCCCAAACATTCAGTCACTGTTGTTGCTTTTTGGTGAATTCTGTTTGGTTTGTTGACTGACAACTTTTGACAGCGTTTTCCACAACTGAATACAATGTTCCTCATAAAACTGTAACAGGAACATTGGACTTTTGCATTACCCTTCCCAGCCACAACAGCATGCAAGCTACCTTTTGACTGGAACTGTTTCTGTTCTGCCACATGAGACATCCCATTAACTGTACATTAACTGTACATTGATCCTTTATGGGTACTTTTATGGGTACATTACTCCTTTCCAAGTTTCTGCTCATATATACTTTTTTTGTATTTCACATCACAATCTCTTCAGTATAACAGCCTACATCTTACAAGTTGAATCATATTGCTATTCTTCTGGCCATCGTGCTTATCTTCCCAATGCCTCTGTTTTACAAGTCAGTCTTCATTGATGCTTGCTACATTTCTGGGTCATTAATGAAGATGTAGACTAAACCTTGGCATAATAATGATTTTCTTAGTGATTTGCTTGAAATGTGTCCAACTTGATTCATTGGCAGTTCATGTGTTTTCTTGTTTACTTGTCAAAAAATGATGACAAATAATTTTTCTTCCTTTCTAGTTAGATAAATAACTTTTATGGTACAGTAAGTCTGGTGTGCTGGAGCCAAGGATGTCTAAATAATTTATCCCAGTAAAAGTTTATATTTAGTAGCCATAAGAAGAGGTCGCCTCCATTAGAATAAAGTGGCATAAACTGTAAGTTGATCTGCCTGTGCGGTATACAAACTACTTCAAAATGGGGTGCAAACACCACCATGCAAGAATACTTGGACATTCCCTGCCTGCCTTCAGGTCCAAAGATATCTTCATTGCTGCCAACAGTCATGGAACCCAAGTAGGTTAAGTTTGGAGGTTCTTGTGATAATGGCCTGATCTCCACCAACACAAGTGTCTGAATAAGCTACAGTATTATTCCTGAGTTCTAAGAGTGAATTATTTGTTATCGAAGTAAAATACAGCGAGTAGGGTGAGTAACATATAACAGACACTCTGTTTTTAGCACTGTGTAGTACATTGTCTATTCCTGTAACATATCGAAAACAAAATTTGATAAATTAGGACTTTTCCAGGGCATGGATTTTGTCAGACCTCCACACTGAACCCAATAAATGTCCATAAAATCTCAGCACAATTTCACTTGCTCTGTACATTTTGATATTAACTGACTCTAACAAATGCCAGTATTTCCTGAATCTATTTGGTTTTTGCAAACTAGGATACTAATTAACTCTTAATAACCAATAGGCTTTATCTTTTAAAAGTAATTTATTATTTTATTTAATATTAAAGTTTGCTTTTTTTTACTTCTGTTCTGAAATGCCTAGGTTGGATTCAGCACTAGGTTTGTTGGTCCTTGGAGAGATAACCCAAATAAACTTGTACTGATTGAAGGTTTTAATGGACCTAGAGAGAGATTTTATTTCAACCTCAGTGTTTCTTCAGAAGAAGGTGAAAACAATGCTAATTCAGATGTAGGAGGAGGTGTGTTTGTTAGACTTTCTAAACTGAAGCAGAGCATTTATTTTCCTTGCTGTACAAAATCAAAGGTCATGCTGACCGTAGTACTTTGAGATGGAGGGTAGAATAAACAGGTTAGCATTAGAGCAGATTAAACATCTTAGAAATAATTCTGTATTATAAAAAGAGGAACGACAGAATGGTTATTCCCTCTACTAAGTTAGTTTCTCCAGTTACTTTGGGGAGTTAACATGAATAAATGTGACATTAGATTTAAGTACAGTATTCACATCCCACTATATAATGAAAAAGAAAGGTAAAAGTATCCTGGGCTGCATTAGGAAGAGTGCTCCCAACAGGTCAAGGGAAGTGATCCTTCACCTCTATTCAGCACAGATGAGGTCACACCTGGAGTACTGTGTCAGTGCTGTGCTCCCCAGGACTAGACAGACATGGAGAGAGAGGTGGACTGGAGAGTCCAATGAAGGGTATGAAAATGTTAAGGAATTGGAGCATCTCGCCTGTGAGGAAAAGCTGAGAGAGCTGGGACTGTTCAGCTTGGACAACAGAAGGCTCAGAGGGATCTTATCAACGTGTATACATACCTGAAGGGAGGGTGCAAAGAGGACAGAGCCAGGCTCTTCTAAGTGGTGCCCAGTGACAGGACCAGAAGCAATGGACACAGACTGAAACACAGGAGGTTCCCTCTGAACAATGGGAAACACTTTGTCACTGTGAGGGTGACTGAGCACTGGCACAGGTTGCCCAGACTCATGGTTCCTCTTTGGAGATACTAAAAAACCGCCTGGACATGGTCCTGGGTAACCAGATTTGTATGGCCCTGCTGAAGCAGGGGGGTTGGACCAGATGATCTCCATTGGTCCCTTCCTTCCAACCTCAATTGTTCTGTCACTCTGTGCTTCTGTCAACAACATAATTAGTGTTTCAAGTAGATGAAATAAAAACTTCTTTCGTGGGAGCCCTAATAATGTAATAGATTTTCTAGAAGTTTCGTCCAAGCTTCATATTCCATCTAAAAGGAGAAGTCCATGAAAAATCTGTTGTCCTGACCCTGGAAAATAGACTGTGTGTACACATCTGTACTCCAAGTTATTTGTTTAAGTGTTATTACCTCAGAGCTACAAAAAATGACCTTTTTTTTTGATTCTGTGATCGTACAAAATCATAAAAGCATCCTGGACAGCTAAGAGGAGCAAGTTTTTTCAAGCTTTTGCAATACCACTATCCAATTGATTGTAAGTACCTAGTAAGTCAAAACTGCACTTCTGCCACTTTTACACATATGGTAATATTATAAAGCAGAGTGAGAAGAAATCCAGCAACAGGAAAAAGACTTTGATGTTTAGCTTTCATCTCTCAGAGAATTTGGAGAGATTTTGTACAAAACTCCAAAGTTACTGGAGCTTCTATTTAGCTTATTCTCACTAAAACTAAAACCATTCTGTGATTCTCTGAAACTTCTGAATAATACTGTTTGTCTTTCAATGGCAATTCTATATCCCAGTTTGTATTTTCAGATTTAATTCTACATACTTTCCAAGCCAAAAGTTGGATGATTTTGTTTTTTCCAGCTTGTAATATAGGGAACACTTTGACACACAGAGAAATGATGGAAGTAATGTACTCATTTATTTTTTTGAAATTGGAGAATAATTCTGATCATTTGAAGTTAGTTATTCTTCTCATTGCCAAGAGTTCCATTTGACAGCAGCAACAATTTTTGGTATAGCTAAAAAAACCAGTTAAGCAGTATATTGCATTTTTTTCAATTAACTGATTGTAAGATTGATACTATCTGGCTGTTCTTTTAAACTATGATTTCAGCATGGCGGTCAAAGAAAGTGAAGCATACCAGCAGCAAGCATAGGGTCAGTTACATACAGATTATTTTTCCATTTCTCAAGTAACGTTCACCTTACTACAAAAACAGAAGTGGCTTTCAAGATCAGGTTGAGTTGTGTGACAAGAAAGCTCTTACTCCATATGTTACTCACTGCTTAGTTCAGTTTCTAGAAGAACTTCAGGTGCAAGCATGGACACATAAGGGTCTTCTCCAACATATAATGGAGCCAATGAAAAGACAACTCAATGGATTATAGAACCACACGCAAATGCTTCCCGAATACTTAGTACCACTTCAGTACGCATCCAATTTACATCTGCTTTGTCTCAGTAAATTCAAAACGATTTGAAAGTTTCAAAAACTAGGAAGAAAAAGGGAGCAGAATGTATAGAGAACCACAGATAAAATTTTTATTACCAGGCACAGTAATTACATTGTAGTTATTCATTACTGAAAACAAAGATTAGCAACCTGATTACTATAACCTATTGGCTTCTTTCCTGTAATTTTAGATACCACACTTGGATTCTAAATTTTATTAACCCTGAAATTATTCTTGTTCAGATGGTGTACAATCTACTCATATGAATAATGATAATTTACAGGTGTGGAAAAGTGAACTGTAATTGTCCTGTAATGGCAATTTCAGGGCACTTTAATTGCAGTAAGCTCTTAACATTGCAGGCCAGAATTAAGTGAACGGTGAGTGAAAATCAGAAGAAAAAAAAATCCCTTTCTGCATATCTTACTTCTTTTGTGTGTGTTAATTTCTTTTAAATTTTAACTAATCTACATTGAAAGAAAGACTAAAGGTCTGAAAATTAATAAAATGTTACTAGAAGAGTCTATATCCTCAGTATTTGTTAGTAGAAAGAATCCAGATACATAAACCTTAAAGACATAGAAGTCCCTAAAACAAGCATAAAAATTATTGCTTATTTTGCAAAGATTATGTATACCAATCATTAGAAACCTGTCAGGGTACAAGAAAAAGCATTTTAAAGGGGTATCACTTCCATACACCTGGTTCAAGAGCGTTATGTGTGGTGCTAATACACATGATTTTAAGCCACCTACTCTAGAAACTTATGACCCTTAGAAAGGTCTTCTTTGTGTTGAATCTTTCTTTCTAATTTAAGCCTGCCTTTTTGTTTTAAATCTAGTAGACACTGAGAACAATCAGCTTTACTCTTCCCCACTCAACAACCCTGATTCCTTCAGTCTTTTCTCAGAAGGCATCTGTTCTATGTCTTTACTACTTTTCTTTTCAAAAACTTACCACTGCAAAGTAGACTGGACAAGTTATTTCCCATGTTGTATATCTTTACTGGTTTGTACATGTCCTTCATATGTCATTTGGCTGTTTTGCAGCGACATGGTATTATTGACTCAAGCACAACAGGTGACTGTTAGTAACTACTCATTATTTTCATTATTACCTCCTTCCTTGGCATTGCAGCTGATTATTTCTACCTGCTTCACACAATCTGCTTCCTATTTCTCTTATCTGTCAAGGTCATTCTGTATTCTTGTCTTGTAAAAGATACACATTCCTGTCTTGGTACCACCTGAAAATGTAGCAAGCTTTTTCTCCATCAGCCAAATCACTCATGGAAATATTGAGTAGGATCAGATTCAGGACAGCCTCTGTAAGATCTCATTTGAAACATGCCTCCACTCTGACTCTTTGAGGAATGAATCAACTTTAATTACAATTGTACCAACTGAATGTTATGTTGTAATTCTTGTTATTCACCTGTTTGTATCTGGTGGTTTTTCCAGCTATTCTCTCTTTTTTCTTTTCCTAAGAATTGTGAGTTCTTTCATTATGTCATACAAGTTGCCTGCTGTCATTGTATTCTGGACTGACTCATGCTTACTGATCAGAGTCAAAACCTAGAAGACCCCCCAACCATAATTGCCATCTTCTGATAAAGTTGCGCTGTGTTTGTGCAGTGTCTGGCACACTAGGAAAGGCTCAGGGGTGCTGTAAAATATCAGTATTCTGCTGCTGATGGAAAGTTGTAAGTTATGCTCCTCCAACAGAAAATCATAGGCATTTTAAACACTTTTCACAATGATGTGCATAACTTCAGCTAATATAAATTAATCTAAAAGCTTACGACACCTTATTGATTTCCTTTAACACTCTTTCTCTGAGGGGGTTCAAGAATCCTCCTCTTCTGTCTATCAGATATTCTTTAGCTATAACTAACCTTACTATTTCCTTAATGTTTCTATGTCTCCTAAGTTGCTTCTCACGCAGCAATGTCAGTGACATCTGTCATAAAGGAACATATGTGTTTTTCCTTTTGGAACCTTATTTCTAAAAAGATGCACTAACTCTGCTTGTCAGGCTTAAGAAAACGTTGTAAAAATCAACTTCATAAGAGCACATTTGACTTGGGTGCATAAATTTTCTTTTATTCCTCTTTAAGAAATAAAGATATTAAAATTTGAGGCTGTCAAAAGGGGAAGGTAAGAGAGATTTACTAAAGCCTCTCTTCCTCCAATGCCATAGTAGTATTCTGTGATCTGTCATCACGAGCCTTTCATTCTGTTTCCCTGTATGTTTTTTTCCAAACCACATTGCATAGCTAAGACTGAGGAAGTAGAACAGCTGAAAGAGATTTGGAGTTGCAAACAACCACAGTAAAGGTGCTGGAGATCACTTGAGCTGGTAAGCAGTTCAACAAAAACAAAGGGGAGGGTGAAGAGGCCTAAGTGTGATTATTTGTTAATTGTAGCAAAATCCCAGCTAGTTCATGGATATTTCTGAAATATTTCTACTGAAATACAGAAAATGAAGGACATTGGTACAATGAATCCAGTGTTACGAATCGCAGGTTGAAGCATGACTGGAGAGAAATAAGCAAGCAGCTTAAACAGGATTTGAGGCTTAGAATTTCTGCACACCCCCAAAATTTTAATAAAAACAAAACCAGAGGTAAAAGACACTTTTCTAAAAATTATAACATTCTAAAACACTCAACTCTTTTAACCCATTATATCACTAAAGCTCTCAGGGCTTCATGCGTATAGTTTCACAATAGCAGTTCATGAAGTTGCCTCCCACCAGCTGAGCTGTAGTAAATGAGTGTGTGCATGCTCCAGGCTTTCCCATTTGTGAGAAAATGCAATGGAGTTTAAATGTGCATGAAAAACATATGCAGTCAGTTTACGTGTCTGCCATGATGAATGATGACAGTGAGAACAAGAAAACCTCTGCACAAGAGACAGCAGAATTTAAAAACCAGAATCATGTCCCCTTCCCACCATTCGAGTGGAAAATATTTCCCTTTAACTCTAATAAATGGTGAATGAGGATGAATAAACTGTCCCAGGCCACTTATCCTGAAATAGGCACATAGTCTTCTTCAAACAGGAACTTGTTCAAATGCAAAGAGAAGGACATTTTTGTCATAGATCTGTAGCGACTTTTATAAGGATAAAGATGTCAAGGTTAGAAATGACATCACTACAGATTTTAAGCATTTTCCCTGGATTAGAATAGATTGCAAACACTTGTTCGTGTACCACAATGTAATAAGAGTTTTTAGGGGACCTAGGACACTACTGATGTTGCTATGCGTTAAGAAGTACTCCAGAAATGTCTGTGAGATTTTTCTGTGACTAACAAATAATGAAGCAAGCTGACTGCACCAGCCATACTTTAGGTTCCACCAGGCCTTGCCCCTGGTAACTTGTGATGCTGGGGGCTTTCAAGGCATTCTTTCACACCAGGCCTCACATAAAATCCTCAGTTTCACAATAAAGTTGTGCAACTTTCCAGACAGGGAATGTGCGCAGCCCCGGGTACATATCAGGACTGGACAAAATTGCGCTGTGAAGGTGTGTCAGCCAGTGCTCACTTGAGAAGAGCCCTAGCTAGACTGTGGAAACGAAATATACGTGGAAAAGCCTGGCCTTTTGAAAGCATGAGTACTTCTGAGCAGAAGTTAACACCCTGGTTTTATAGAAAGAACTTTCTCAGCCTTCTTTTGGTCAAGGTGCTTCAAGGAAAATATAAAGAGCTATTAATGCCTTTACATTGTCAGATGATTTATTTTCTAAAAAGTTACAGTTATAAAGGCGCCCTGCTTCTAATGGTGATGCCTTTTGGAATTTTTTAAGCATTGAGTCAGATAATAAAGGCACAGGTTGAATCACAATTACTTCTGTGGTTTTCATTTTCCTGCAAAATAAGAACTACCTTTATACTCCCCCTCAGCTAGTTGCATTGGATAGTAACAGTCAGAAATTTTATTCTTGCTATGCAATTCTTATACACTATAACTGTATGTATATACATACTGCACATACACAATATATTTATTGCATACCATGGGCTAAGACACTGGGCCTGTCAAACTCTCCAACATGGGATGCAATGTTACAACCTTGGTGAACAGCCTGGACTGAACTTTTTTTTTAACTAGTATTAGAAAACGTGATCAGCATTTTAACACCCTTTGGTAGTGCACAAAATAACTAAGGAGAACAGGACTGCCATTCATCATTACCTTTTCATTAAACACAGTAATTGCAGAACTCTAGTGAACTGGTTATTAAACCCTAGCCTAAGAGATTGTTCTCTGAATCTACACCTGAATTACTATAATAAAATTTTTCAAAAGATAAACTCTCACAATCAAAGGAAAGTGTAACACACTTGACAAAATGTCACACTAATTTCTGAAGGTTAAAAAAACCCGTGAATAGAGCTTTTGGAATTATATGTTCTTCCATTCTTTAATCCTTCAAGAAAAGACAACATGGAGTAAACATCATGATAAAAGCAATTCTTTTGTTTCTAACCTTTGAAACACTATGTGAGATTGCATTCAAAAATTCAGCCACTTTGGATTTTCTTTTGTTGTTGCAGAACACATTGATATTCCTCCTGAATCAGTTTTCAGTTTAGGATTTACAGCATAGACATTCCTTTTTTGAAACAAAACAGAGCTCCAAATAAGGTTTTATTCTAATTAGTGAATTTAATTTATTATAAAGCTATGAAGTACACTGCTATCACAGAACATAGCTTCACAGGTGGTGATACAAAATATCCCAATTATTATAATACTCCATTTAATCTCCACTGCCGTAGAATAAAAATACAACAAAAATATATATTCTAATGAGCTTTAGTGAAAATTGGTATGGCCAGCTGTACATTTCAGGCACATAGAAACATCAGCAAACAACAGAGGTACATACCTCTTCTGCCTACAAGGATGGTAACACAAGGGTAGCTCTTCAACAAAATATTGTGTAGACAAGTCAGAGTATCCCTGCCCAAAGTTAGGGTGACACATACTGCTGGAGAAAGACGTTTAAAAACTCCTTTCCATCACACAATACAGACAAAAAGGGGTAAAGAGGGTGGAGGACCTGTTTACACTGTACGTTTTCTGGAGCAAAACAAAGCATGAGGTCAATTCTGGACAAACAGAGATACTATTTCTAATTGAAATAACAAGTCTCAGTGAAAATGAACTTACAAAATAGACAGTAAGGTCATTGCCAGTAAAACTCTTCCTGTTTTCTGCTCTTATATTTCACAGTGTGGCCCATAAAAACTTGCGTGGAGGACAGAAGGTGAAGAATTTTTCTTGAAAAGCTACAGTTTCAGTAATATTTACGTTTAAATTTGATTATTAACATTATCTTCTTCATGAAACACAGTGTTGGGGCATTTTTATTGTACCTCTTTAGATGAATTAAACATATTCGTGCTTAGATATAGATGTAGTGAGCTATGCATTGGACAGAGTTCCACTGCTGTAAGTGGCTCTACCAGGATTCTGCAAGTATGTGCAACGAGCCGATTCCTTACATACACTTGCACCAACACGCACCATGAGAGCATCAGCATGGGGCATCTCAACCCAGGATTTGTTTGGTCCCCCAGCACCGCCTCTGTTTACCAAAAGTGACCCCAGAGCACTCATATGCCACCACTGTTACAAGATACAGTTTTCAAACTTGTGACTTCTAATGCTATTTGTGCAACAGCATTTTCTCTATTTTATACAATGCACATTTGCTAGGACAGTGAGTTAGACCATGATATCTTTGGTAAAGCATTAATATTATGTAGGATGCTACACAGAATATGAAAAACCAAAGTGCTTTCCCTTAGAACTTTTAATATGAAAGGATAAACGGGTAACAAATGTTATAAATGACAATACGCCATTTACATTATCTTTTTCTTTGTTAATATTTAAGGCAATAAAAAGCAAGCAAACAGCACTGGGTGCATGGGGAGTCGCTGCTCCACCAACACGCACACCTTCTAATGGCACTGGCGGTCTTTATATTCTCTCTGAGCTGTTCGTTTCCCTGAAGTCTCCTCCTTCTTTTGATTCTCTGTGCTTACGTGGCATCATTTATTGACACATGCGTCTTATGATGTTTATAGTTCCTCTGGTGGTTTTTGGGACAAGGAGTCTCTTCTTCCTCAGAGTCCTCTAAATGTCCTTTTCCTTTAAGTGCGTGCACACTTGATTTTTGTCTTGCATAAGCATTATATGTTAGCCCAGTCTCAAACCAGACTTGACTCTATGGTGCATAAGCGATACAACTAGCCCAGTCTCAAACTGCACTGGGCTTCTAGCTTGCATAAGCAATATACATTATCCCAATCTCAAACCCACAGATATCCTGTCTATTGTTCTATGCCTTATGTGGTTTTGTTATTTCACATTATGCTAGTTTCCACAGTTGCACAATATGTGCACTCGACACGAATCATCTTCTAGTCTATTACACAAAGGAATGTATTTAACTAATGAAGTACAGAACACATCAGGTTAATTTCATTGCTTACTGAAACCTTTCATGGCAGTATGTAGAGCACAAGGCTTCTGGTTATGCAAGCTAGTTATGTTTTTCAAACCTGGATGCATAAAATTACACTTTCATTTGTGAGAAGTTATTTTAAAGGCCTCAGTAGGACAGAAGTGTTATACTAGGAGCTTTTCTGTGATTCATTTAATTATGAGCAATTTACATATGGTGACAAAGTAAATTACTTGCTTAAGAGAAGCTATAATTCATATGTGCTTACTGACTTTGTAGTGCCTTCTCTCTTTTACCATTCCATTCCTCTTATATCCCTCCAACACCTACTTCATTTTCTTCCCATGCTGTTTAAGTAAAAATGTAACTACAGTACTTTGAGTGGGGTAACATGCATAAATATGAATTCCATCTGAAATTAGTTCTGGGGACTGTTCCTGAAGACAAGAGAGAGTCAACTGCTGTTTTTTTCTGGGTTCCACCATATAAATATGGAGAAGTCATAAACTGCACCACGACAGTCAAGAAAGTTCTTTTCATTTTCAGAACGGTCAATGTGCAGAAGAATGTTTCTCATTTAAAATTTAGGAATTGTTTTGGGTCTCATGTTTGAACTGTATTTACATGAAGAAGTTAAAAGCTGAATTTAGTCTTTAAATTCCTAGGTTTGGAACATATTAATTTAGCAGTGTTCTAACCACCCCAGAAAAGCAAATTGAAAAATCAAAATATTATTTCAAGTGTCTTAGATAGCTAATGATTTTCCTGCCTTACTTCCCCCCTCCAACAACCCCCCCCCCCCC
>Ga0065711_1045770_pt1 | contig 13274 bp, 7 predicted proteins | sample Hoacrofraction12_FD_59098 | JGI IMG/M metagenome (GOLD analysis project Ga0065711, IMG submission 59098) | Hoatzin crop microbial communities from Cojedes, Venezuela - Epithelial fraction 12 v2 (version 2) | ecosystem: Host-associated > Birds > Digestive system > Esophagus > Crop | place...
AGGGGGGGCTCAGTCTGCCCCTCCACAATTTTCATAGAGCAGGAAAAACCAGTTTGCATGCAAGCACTGTTGAAGACACAGCAATGAGGAATCACAGTCATTGAACTATAGCTGAAACTTCATCTTGTTTACCTAAGCATTGGTTTCATTTACAATGCATAGAATTTCTTTTTGTTACTTCTGCTCTTCTGTTTCTGTAGAAGCTCTTTAGCTGCATGGTGGGCCTTTAGCAGCCTGTGAAGGTAATCAGGGTTATTGTTCACCTGAGCTGCCCTCGTAGCCTGGGAGGCTGCTGAAGGTTGGTGTCAGCTGGTTTACAGCACTGCTCCCATGGAGTAGCCGTCTCTCAGCAGATTACATGCTGAGTGTCCATCCCTGAGTAGCTCAGGCCTAGCCTGCAACGTGACTTTCTCTGAGAAGTGAGTGAATGAAATACTTTCAAAGACGGTGATCCATTCTAGCAGCTCGGGATTGGGATTTGGATTCCTCAGTTTGAGTTTAAATGAAGATTTACCTATCCCTGCATAAAGAGCCTGCTGCTCCCGGTTCCTGCCTGGCCTCTGTGGGCAACGGGCAGTCGCGGGAGGAGATGCCATCCAAGTGCTGTGGTGGTGTTTGCTGCCCAACAACTGTTCCCTGTCTCCTCAGGGGTAAAAAGCCCACAGTGTGTGTGTTGCATTGTTAGGGGTTTGTGCTATCAAGTTCTTTTCTTGGACATATTTTAGGCGTGTTTGCTGTTCCACTGGTTGCTTGCTGGAGCAACAGCTCCATGAAGAAAAAGCGATTGCTCTGTGGAGTCCTGCGCCTACAGAGCCGGCTCTTCCACGTCAAAAGGGCTGCTTGGCAAAATATTTTTGGGTTCTGAGAACCAACTTAGTCTTCTTCACATGTACGCTACACTCCCACTAATTAAGTATTATGCAAGGCAAATTGTCTTCAGGAACCTGTACAACTTCATTGTCTTTATATTGTGCTCAACTGGCACGTCTTCAATCACATTACTCTCATCAGATTTGCACATTCATTGAAACATGATAAACAGTTCTGCCGTGCTCAAAGTAAAATCCAGCTTTTCCACAGCTGTGTCTGCGTTGCAGGAAGGAAATATTGCTAAGTATGACAGCCTGTGTAGGTAGTCGGTTTTCAGAGGAGAGCCTCACGCAACGTAGCACTAAACCCAGACGAATTACCACTAGAAATGAGCTGGGAAGTAAGTATGCATGCATTCATGAGGTACAGTCATTTTTTTTCTTTGAGGATCAGGCAGATGAATTTTGGGTTGAATTTTTCTAGTTTTAAACACATTCAGTGATAACATCATTATCCTTAAGAAACCTAGGCATCGTAGGTGCTACTGCATACGGTTAAGTACTGGAGCAAAGGTTCATTACACAAATGCTTGGACTTTTTTTTTTTAGAATCTAGTTTGTTGTGCAGTCCTATCCATTAGGCTTTTTAGAGAGATTTGTATTTTTTAGATGCCTCTTTTAATTTCATTCACTTATTTAAAAGATTGTCTTTGGACTCTGAGAAATGAGCAATGTGAATGTTTGCTCCTGACAACTGTGTTTTGATATTTAATGATTTCTGAAACAGTCTGGCACGCTTGTGGTATGGTTTCATGCCTGTGTAGAGAATAAACCCTCAGCCCTCCTCCTGTCTCTCCAAGGCTGAGTAAAGGCTGCTGAGATTGCTGTGCCAGCTCTGGGCAAAAGCCAGAGGTGGCGACTTGGAGGAGCTGATGCCACGTGCTGTGGTCTACAGCTGCGGGAAAAGTACTCTCCCTGCATGTTAATATTGTAAAAAGGGGGCAGTGAAGCATGTATTCTATAAGGGAGCTGAAACACTGACACCGAGATGTCTGCGAGCATGGTGCATCCACCCGTCTTTGCTTTAAGTTAGGCAGCTCGGGTGCCAGGAACAGTTTGGCTGTGGCAGAAGGGATCTCAGCACAGAGCAACTGCAGTGTTGGGTGCTCGGTCAAGCCTGTGTCATCTTCTGTAACCACAGGACGGTCACCAGCTTGAAGTTAGATTGGTAAGTCTATTCCATACCAAAGGTGTAAATGAATAGTATGAGCATATGCTACCTCAACATTTTTGCCTTTGTTGATTCCTAGGGTGTGCAGCTAGGTTCTGCTTCTTACATGGGACAGATGCAACTATAAGCAAGCCAAAATATCTGAAGAATTAATGTGTACAATATTTAAATGAGGAAGATATTTATTCTTCTTTATCAAATTTAAAATAAAAGCAATGAAAGTTTAAACATTTTAGGAGTCCAAACAATAATTTATATCCATTCATTTCCCAGGCCTATGAATCCAAATACAAACTATTTAGTATTTCAACAGGTTTTTCTGTTTCCAAACTGGGATTTACCAGACTTTAATTTGCAAAGTTGTGGTGTTTTCTTAATAAATAATTTCTACTTATTAATTTGGCTGCCAAATGCGATTTCTCTAATTTTTGGAAATTTCGTTTGGGTATCAATATTTGCCCTTCCTTGGGGGAAAAAAGAACATACATGCACTGAACTATGATTGGCTCTACAGCCTATCAAGCTGTTACTTATATACTGTACTGCATCTGAAAACAAAATTACGTATTTCAGCAAATCATCTATTTATCAGATATTTCTCTTAACTGTAAGTTGTGTAGTGAAAAGGTACAGCAGTGGTTTAATATATCATCAAGGTAGACAGTGTTTGAATGTACACATTAATCTACATTTTTAGGAATTACAAATAAGACAACTATGTGCACAGTACTTTAAAATGCAGTGAACTTCTCTTCTAGTTGCGTTGACAATATCAGTTTCTTACACAGTTGAATCTGGTTAAAAGCTCTGTTCCCAGTGTAATAAATGTGACACTACAGGTACAAAACACTGACAGCAGAGATCCTTATGGCTCTGTTCTGGTGATTATGTCTCTGTGCATTCTTCCCCTCCACTCCTCTCTTCTCCCAGTCCCTTTCCCCCCAACACACCCAATTTTTTCCTTACAGAATGAAAAGCTCATTGGCTTCAGAGTGTTCAGAAAGAAAAGTTTAAGATAAAAGATTTTAACCTGAAAGTAATGAAATGTGTAATGAAATGTAGATTCATAGTAATAGCAATACCTGGTACTTATAAAGCTGTTTTAATATTTTTAATTTTTTTTTTTTTTGGTATGGCAGAAGAAACCAGTATCCACATCCCATGGTGCTGAACACTCAACAACAGGTAGCACACAGAGAAAAGAGTCCAGACTGAAGATCATACAGTCAGATTAGGTCTCAGCTGTCTTTGTGAATTTGAGGAAGAACGATCATTTCTATATTTGATATACAGAAGGTGAGGCACAGAAAACATAAATGCCTTGCTCAGAAACACAGAGTGAACCAGTGGCAGACTTTGACTCTGTTGACTCCCCAGCCACCGATTTATTCGTTGGCCCATTCTGTCCTCTTAAACAACTAAGAGAAGATCTTCCGAGATACACAGCACGGCCCTAGTATCATAGGGGAACCAGGTTCAAATGCACACAGCCTGATGCTGCACTACCTTTTGGCATCTGTAGTCACGTTTACTTTGTAAAAAGGACGTAAAATGCCCTCAAATCAAAATTGATTTGGTGTAAACGACTAATGTATGTAGTTTAATAGAGAATCATGCTCACAGCAATTACTTTGTGGCATGCTGAGACTCGAAGTAACTAACTTTTAATTGCTAATGAATTAAGGCGGATTCCTGTTTATAGTAAGGCCTCTGTAACCTTCTATGACAGTGTCACTGTGCCTCAATGCAAGTGAGACTCAGGCTATTGAAAAAATTAACCTTTCAGTTTCCTTTGAAGTCAATAATTTTAGTGGCCCTGAATGAATAAAATAAGTGGAACCAAACAACCTGTCTCTATACTACGGCATATTTACAAAAGGATTGTAAAAGGACCTAAAATTAACCTGAGGGAAAACCAGTTATACGTTTGTTGAAGAAGAAAGTTAGGTTAGATAGATTTGTTTCCTGGTCTTGAAAATTGAGAATTGTAACACGATAACACACCTTTATATGAAGATAACTGGCTTGATGTTCGGTCGTTATGAGTATGCCCGGATATACTGTAGATGCTTATCAACTCTGGAGATCAACTCATCTTGTTATACTACTACAATAAAATAGAAATAGACGTATTTGGTATTTAAGTGCTAGACATATAGGGCATAGTTTGCATAAAGCTAGTGTGTGTTATATTCAGAGGAGTAGGAACATGACCTCAAGCTCAGTAAAATGCTACATGATCACAGATTTCTCCTATTATTATTATTAAAAGCTATTAGGTGTTGCTTTCTTAGAACAGGGGTTCTCCAACTTCACACTCTGTAGCCAAGCATTATTTTAGAAATTCTCTCCTCTCCAAAAACTCTATTCATAACAGTTTTGGTTTTAAAACCTTCATTTTTTAGACAACAGTTTAACATTTGCTGGCTGAGAATAAAACAATCCTTGCTCTATTCAAATTTAAGGCCTGGGTGCCCTTGGGTTTCAGCACTGTTAAATTTCTTTTTACTTCTAGTTAGAAGTAGATTTATTTTTTAAAGCTAGAATTTGTTTGTATAAATCAACATAATTCCCTAGGCATCAGTGTGGCTATGATAATTACCCAGCTGAGGATCCAGCCACCGAAATGTAACTCCAGTGGCTGGGAAATCTGTTTTGTATACAAGTCAAATAACAGCTGGATCATAAGTGATATTACATTTAGTTTCATTGGCAATTCAGAAAATATTTAATAATACATTTCATTGTTTCTATTCCTCATTTTTGTATACAAATAAATCATCTTTTCCAAAACTTTCTTTAGTAAGGCTTGTATTCATAGTCATATCAAAAGTGTTTGGTATTGGAGCAATCTTTCAGCTTGCTTTCTTTAGAGTTATATTTATTACGAAATTCTACAGCATTCTAAACTTTAATGGTCATTAGCAACCCTGCACTTGAGTAAAAAGAATCACATTAGAAAAGTATAAGGTATAATATATTCTTGTCCAAAACTAAGGCGGTATGAACAAAAGTAATGAGCTCATCTGATCCTCACCTAGCAAGCCTTGATTTTAAGCAGTATTCAAAATGCAAAGCCCAAGAGAGGAGGATGTCACGACGATTATTGCGCTTTCTCAGTGTCTTGCTGTAGGATTAGTTTTTCCTTTAGCAATATATAATTTCTTTTCCTGAAGACCACACAAAGTTATTGTACTCTGAAAAGAAAAAAGCACTCAAAGTTTTAAGAAGTTATGACCTAGACAGAAGGATACAAAACCAAATCACTGTTCTATGATTCAGCTATGTCATGATCTAATATTGTTTCAGAATTATTATTCTGTTATTTAGGTTGGCATCATCTTCTGAACACCCCATGTGCTCTTTGGCATGCTACAGATTAGCAGATGCACTGCCTTCTGGGCTTTACAGCTTCTTCTGATGAATGTACAACATTTGGAACAAAGCCACTCTTGACACCTTCCCATCCATCTTGTATTGAGATTTCTCCTTTTTTTACAAGTTCATAGATGTCTCGTGTAAGAATTGTAAAGGACTCTTCAACATTCGTGGCATCTTTTGCTGAAGTTTCTATATATTTCATACCACAGTCAGATGACAGTTTTTCAGCTTCTTCTCTCGTAACCTCACGCTGTGACATGAGGTCACATTTATGTCCTACTAACAGAAACACGATCTGAAAGGGCTGCACGTGCATTTTTGCTTCTTCTAGCCAGTCTTTCACATGTTCAAAAGATCGTCGATTGGTGATGTCAAACACTAGCAAGCCACCCACAGAATTGCGATAATAAGAGCGTGTTATTGATCTGTGAAGGAAAAAAAAGGAAAATTAAAATCCATTTTCACTTTATTTGTAAATAGATTACTTGTCCATGTGGTGATGTGTTTTTATCTACTGTAAGTTTTATGAAGTGACTTTGCTTTTTTTAAAACTAATTGGAATTTATTAATTTACCCTCCACACACAAAAATGTTCCTGTTTCATTTTTTTCTTATTCAAAAGTCACTTTCTAAACATTCTTGCAGCCATTTTGAATGCTGAATTATTCTGCAAAGCGCTCTTTATTAGAAAACTGTGGCACATGTTCATAGAATAAAAAATATATACTTATTTGTCAAATACTTGTTGGTGTTGAAGTCTGAGTCCTTCAGTTTCATACAAACATGCACTCTGCTTTGTTCTAATGAATTATTTCAAACTGAAATATGTAGGCAGATGTCAAGAAACCTGGAGCCAAAGCTTGCCAATGTACAAGCATAAGTTTTGGTATTCCTTGCAGAAAAATTCTTCAATAGAAAAGTTTGTACAGATGATCATAATTCTTTGCGCTTGCAGAAGTCAACAGGTAACAGACTAAGAAAGGAAACTCCCTAAACAAAACTGTCCAAAAGTAACTGAGCTGGGCACACACACACTTGTTACAGAATTGGCGAGGAACATTTCTACCTCCAGCATCTCTCTCACACTGAAGTTCAAAAGCTCTTTATAATTGCATTTACTCTTTTTTGGCATGAGACTTCCAGGACTGGCAACAGATGTTTTCTACTTTTGAGCCCTCTACGTTCCAGAGCGTTCACTGGAAGGAATTTTGGAAGAAGGAGACCCTTCCTCTGATTGAGAAGATTTTTAATATGCTCTAGAAGAAGAAGAAAACGTTTGTTAGAATGTAGAGAGAGAGAGATACAAGGACTGAAAAATCTTAAGTGCCTAATCATGAGCAATAGGGGAGGATGGAGAAGGTGAGAAGAGACATTTTAGAGGAAGTGACAGCCTACCAAGGAGTGGACGCAAGCACTCATTACTAGCATGAATATATAGCTAGTGTACATGTAAGTATTCTTCAACTGAAATGAGATGCGCAGTCTCTATTAACAGTCATTATTTGAAATTATAATTTAGCCAAGAATGAATTTCATTTTATCTTATGATTATGAAGAGGATGGAGTCTCAAGACTTTTGGAATCAGGATAAACTGTACAAAGTGAGATATCTTCCCATAACAGTAGCTCCCTCTGATTTTCAGTTCACTGCCTTTCACATAGCATTATAACAGTTTGAACACAGAGGTATAATTAGCAGCAGCGGTCCTATGACAGATAGGTAAGTGCACAGCTAGATAAGGCTTAGGTTTCTTGGCATATCTAAATTAATTTAGCCCCAGCAAACGGCATTTGAAATGGTTTTATTTAGATAACAGGGACAGATTGCTTGTCCTAATGTTCAGAAATATCTTTTCTACATTCCCAGCAATAAAGTCCATGGAGTGTCTCTCTGAACAGTTTGAATGTGAAGACAACAGGATCTTACCCTCAGATTAGTTCAAATAGCCTGGATATGAACAATAACACATGGTTTTGCAAAATTATCTAAGGCCATAAATGAGGGATGTCATATTTTGTGAAGTATTAAATAAAGGTGCCATAAACATGTGTTTCTTTTTTTTTTTTTTCTGTAGAGCAGTTGCAAACACAAATGAGTACATTAAAATAATTTGAGTGGTTGTAGAAGGGGCAGAAGTGGGTGACAAAAATGGAATTCGATTTGGAGAAGTGGAAACTAATACAACCTATTTTCATTAAAAAAAATACTGAAAACAGTTATGCCAAAGAAATGCATTAGCCAGGGAAGAAAGTAGGTGAGTAAAAATGTGGTGTATCATTTACCAAGCATTTCTATGTAGAACAATGTTATATCATGTATCTATGAACCGGAGTACTGCAAAACAGCCCCCATGCGTTACTGGGTGCCTGTACGCAGCAGTCAGTACCCTCATCTGTTGTAACTCACTTCTACAGAGATATGCTCATTTACACTAGCTGATGATCTAAGCCATTATATTTAGTTATGTGTATGTGTTGTCTTTAATGGAAATGATTAAAAACCATCTGTAACTTTGGGCTGTACATCACAAAAACTGGGTGAATATATGGGAGAGACAGCAGTTGTTTTTTTTATATTTTTGGTATGTATAATTTCAAATTAGTTTTCTCATTACCAAAAAAAAGGTTGATATACTAGAGAGGATTTAGAAAATAGTAACAAAAGAAAAAAGTAACAAAAAGTTTTAAAGATACATATGACGTATATGATATAATTTTATGTGATTGTCTAACATCTGAGAAAAGGATGATGTTTGTTAAAATATGGTCTACAAGTATTTGAATAGTTTTACTATTAAAGTGAGTTATTATTTGCATTTGTATTTTAAAAGAAAGTATTCCTGACAAATAAGACAAAATTTTGAAGCAGAAAGTTTAGGCCATCAACTGGCAAAAGCGTCTGGGCCCGTGACTGTGGTAGGTTGTTCAGTCGTGCCTGAAACGTCTTACAGATGCCAAATACTTGACTTCAGTATGACAACAACCAGAGCAGATGAGGTATTAGACCTATACTTTTAGTAGACAGCTTAGGGTTAATTGGGAGATGAACTGTGTGAAGTGGAAGTGCTTCTGCCCACTTCTGCCCTGTAGCACACCTAGAAAGAATGAAAGTGCATTGACTTCGATGGTCTGGCAGGTCTCTCTGCTTTTGGTTTGGTTTGGTTTTTTTCTATAAAATGAAGTGCAAGGGCAATATTTGCCTCTTATTATCGCTACAGATTATAGGACTTTTAAGTGCCTTCAGCAAGGCTTAGGCAGTACTGTTACGACGGACATCTGAAGTTGTGCTCCACTGAGCTGCGTATCTAACCACGGTGCCTGGATGAGCTCCCCGGGGAGGAGAGCCCTGCGCTCTGCCTGCGTGCAGGCTGCACGCCGCTCGGCGGGGACAGCCCTGCCCTCCATGTTTGCTCACATCCGAGCTCACATCCGAGTCCCTAAAGTTGAAAGCAGAGGACAGCAAAGCATTCAGGAGAATTCAAAGACTGTGTCAGGGACAGGAGTATGGACCATAGACAAAATCAGACTGGCCTTTCTTGTGTTCTTTCACAAGCAGGGAATCCACTTAGGTGGTTATACACGCTTTGGGAAGTGCTGCAAGATCAGACTCTGCAAGCAAAATGAAGTTTTTAACTCCCTTATTGCTGTCACTTTTTGAACAAAAGGAAAAAAATCCCTAGGGTCCTGCAAGATTTTCAAGTCGGGATGAGGAACAGGTGACAGGTCACATAGTCCAACTTACTCATAAAGGATGTTCAAATTTCCATTTCTCAAATTATCCCCATGCAGATCCTAAATTCTTGTTGAAATGATGGCTTCTCACATAAAGTTTGGTTCAGCTAATTAACGTCATTAAACTAGCATTATGGAAGGGAATGTGTTACCTGCAGCACCGTGATTGATTTTCTGTAGGGAAGGGGGGAGAGGGGAGTACTTCCTTTACTAGAGGGAAAGCCCTAAGTTAGGGACAGGGTGGGATTAGGGTGAAAAAGTAATGGCCAAAGAGCAGCCTTTCTTCTAGAACAGGGGGGACAGCAGTGGAGCCTGCCATCTCCTTCCAGGAAGCTGTTCCAAGGAGCTGCTGGCTGGAACGGGGAAGCAGAACGTCGTTCAGATTTCGAATCTGGCAAATCTGCCTGTGACTTTGAATGGAAGGGGGACCGAACTCTTAAATCCATCTTTGCATCTGTCTTTATTCACATGTCTTATCTCTCTACCTAAACCCACTTCGTGTTTCTTCTATGTGCCAACTGATGTAAACTTTATTGAAAAGGTAATTCTTATTTTCTCTCCCACTCCATATAAACAAACAGAGATTACAAAGCTCCTTGTCTGTGCTGTTGTTGCATATGGACTGTCCTAGCATCCTCAAGACCATCCTAAATTTTTATTTTCAGCAAGAATACTTGTATGAATAATATTTTTTCTTGTTGCGTATAAAGCTTGGCACTTGTAATAAATGAAAGGTAAATACATATAAAGGGTGGAGAAAATCAGTTTTTCCCTATTAGACCATGCTAAAAAGGTAAGATTGCACTAAGTACTAAAAGGAAACCATGGCACTTTGATATTGAATGCTGTCAGGTTCCTCCAAATGGTTCTGTGTTTCACACTGCTGGAGGTGAGACAGCTCCTCAAGAACTTCTGTGTTGTGATGTACAATAGTGATACATTAGAATGTTTTTCCAAAGACTTTCGTTTTAATTGGGAATATTTGTTAAATGCAGATCCTAAACTCTTTTGCAAATTACGACTTCCCATGTAGAGTATGTGTTGGTCCCGCTAATTAGTTCTGCCTAAACTACCATTACGGAAGGGGGAAATATGGTCTGGAACAGAAGTCATTCTCTTAGCTTAATCTAAATATTAGGTTCAAGATGTAAGACCCTAATTAATACTCAAGAAAAGCCTTGGTAAGATGATGGCCACTGAACAATTGTTTCTGAAAATGAATGAGAAAATGTATTAATCACATCAGTCTATGGCTTTAGGGTGACTTTAAATCAGTCACAGGGTTTCTTTCTCATTATGCTCTTACTGATCTTCACCAGATGAACCAAACTTTCACTAAAAGCTTTATATCATTTTGAAGACTTACTTTTATACTATGACTAATGACTACATTGTTGTGGTATTAATTTTGAAAATACATATTGCTTACTCAAAAAGAGGAATAAGGATGGTGTTTTATTTTCAAGACACGTGTTGGAAACAGAATGTTTCTAGTATCATAGTCTGCTAAAAAGTGGGTATCTAACCATGGTGCCAAGGAATCTCTGTGAATAATTATATTAATTAAGGCACCCCCGCAATATCTTGCCCCAGCATTCTTGAACTCTCAGTCTTACCACCACTACCAAGCATTTTATAGCCTTGGAAGTTTCATGATTTAAACATATTGTTTGATTTAAATACAGGAAAATTAAACAAGCAAACAAAAAATCACAGCAAAGTGGACGATGTGAAGCACAGCCAAAGCAGCAGACTGCTCTCAACAACGACTACTCTCCAGACAGAGATAAACCTGGGGTGTACCCCTCATTTACCTTGGTCTGCACTGGGGACCTGAGTCTGTCAGTTCTTGTTCCAGTAAGGTGTTAAAGCTACTGATTCTGTTGTTGCTGTCCGTATGGCACCTAGCACAATGGGAGATGCTGCTTAGTGATGCCTCACTGACGTAAAAGCAAATATAGTCAGGAACTGCCCTGTCTGAGCTCAGAAGCAGCAAACTGTCCGGCACCAGGGCTTGTGGCTCGCTCGCCCTTCTCATGGAAGTGCTGAGAATTACTTTATTGGAGAGGTAATGCAAGCCGTGCATGTTACACGTGATTTCTAAGACCATGCATGAAATCCAGTTCAAATACAGCAGCATCAATGAACTAGACACAAGAATTTTTCCAAAACAATTTCTTGAAGCAAGTACGTGCTCTCTTTCAAGAGTGTGATGGCAGGTGTGTCACACCTGACTTTTCCCCTGGGAACGTCCCTAATGCCTGGGACCAAAAGAAGAGGGTTATTATGCAGCCAGTAGCTTGCCCTGCAAGCAGGGAACTCCCCAGGGAAGTTTAAGGCCAGGTTTTACCTCCTCTTAAGTCCCAACACAAGTGAACCAGAGAAGAACTGGGAATCAGAACTGCAAACTGCTTGGCGTCCTGCAAAATCAGATTGCTTGGAATAATTAGTTCTTCCCCAAGACCACCTTTGCTTGTGATCTGTAGTCATCCCTGTTAGCAGGGAACAGAACATGCAAGATTTTAACCTGTGGTGTGTAACTTCATAAAAGTTAATAATAAATTATAAAATATTTATAATTTACTTAAGTGTAAACCAGACTATACAATAAACGCTATGATATTTGGTACACCAACTGACAAGAAACTTCTAGCAGAAAAACAGACACAAATGTCTAAAACTACTTCCTTCAGTTTGCATCGTCCGTATTAGAAAAAACACAGATGTATACTAACGGCAAATTTAAAAGCAACTGACTGCATGACTCATCACTGTGTATTCCCGCAGCGTTCCCACGTTAAAGGATGGCTACCGTTTGTTTTAAAATGTATGCAAAACATTTGCATTCCTCTCGGTCAAGTGCCTGGGCATTGGCCATGCCAGATATTTGTCAGCAAATTCAAAATAAGGGGGTTATACATTCCCAGTCACTTGTTTACACGCGTTTTACGTTCTTTGCTGGAAAGCAGGAGGAGGATGAAAAATGCTAAGAGCTTCCCGTGATCACTGTTGATTTCGTTGCTAACCCTTCAGAGGCCTGCCTGCAAAGCCACGTACGAAGTTGTGACTCACGCAAGCCCAGGGAAGTTTTTTGTCTCACTGTAATGCTTCTTACTGAAAAAAAAGGGGTCGGTGTCCCCTGGTGAGACAGTGAAATCCCACCTCTGCACACCTCTGCAGCTGCGTGCGAGAGCCTGCACAACTGTTGCAGCGGAAGGCAGCGAAGGTCGGAGAGTCGATTCTGGACAGTGCAGAGACCCCTGTCAGTCCCCCCAGGAACAACGGGCGTGTGGGGCAGGGACCCCGTGGGCGGCTGCGCGTTCGCCTCCCGCCCGAGCTCACAGCTGCCGAACCCCGAGTCCAACCTAACATCTGTAGGTAAGCTGCCCAGGGCGGCAAGCGCTACAGATACAGCGCAGCCGCAAGAGCGAGCAAACGATGGGAGCGGTTTGCGCGCTGGGAGTGACCAGGGCTCTTTTGGGGCAGGAAGAGAGGGCAGCTTTGCTACCTGTTTGTGGCAGTGAGGAGAAAGGAGAGGATTTAACACTCGGTGCAGCATTGGAGCTGGTTCAGGCACACCACAAATGACAGAGGCGCTAGCGAAGGCTCCTGGCAGCGCAGAGCAGGTGCGCCTGGCGGATAAAATGCTGAGGAGGGACTGCAGCTGGCTGCCCGGCGCCTTCCGCGCTGCCAGGGCTGCGGGGGTGCTGCCAGGGCTGCCATGCCGGGAGGACGGGCAGGGAGGTGGCCTGGCCTCTCCGGATCCCACGGGAGGGAGCGTTACGCCACAGGGAAATGCTGCAGGGGAGGATGAGTTCAGAGGTGATGACAAAGTAAGAAAGGCGGAGGGAAGCAGCTGCAAAGGAGGGGAAAAAAAGCGGAGAGGGGATTGCTACCCTCAGTCCAGGGCTTGAGGGCAGGAGGAACAGGACCTGGCCACTTGTTACCCCTGCGTGAGCTGGAGGGGAGGGGCGGCTGTTCCCCGGCAGGGTAAAGGGGCAAGGGTGGGGAAGGAGGAAGCCCCTGGGTGGGGAACCGGCGGGCGGTGGGGCCGGAGGGCTGGTGGGCAGCAGGGGAGGCGGCGGTGGGGCACAGCAGCCGGGGGGTGCAGCGACACGTTT
>Ga0065711_1045771_pt1 | contig 13273 bp, 5 predicted proteins | sample Hoacrofraction12_FD_59098 | JGI IMG/M metagenome (GOLD analysis project Ga0065711, IMG submission 59098) | Hoatzin crop microbial communities from Cojedes, Venezuela - Epithelial fraction 12 v2 (version 2) | ecosystem: Host-associated > Birds > Digestive system > Esophagus > Crop | place...
CTGAACATTAGGAAAAGGTTCTTCACTGAGAGGGTGGTCGGTCACTGGAACAGGCTCCCCAAGGAAGTGGTCATGGCACCAGGCCTGTTCAAAGAGCATCTGGATGACACTCTTAGTCATATGGTTTACTTTCTGGTAGTCCTGCGAGGAGCAGGTAGTTGGACTCAATGATCCTTATAGGTCCTTTCCAACTCAAGATATTCTGTGATTCTATTCTGGGGTCTGCTGAAAAATTAAGGTAGCTGCAGAATGTCATCTTCTTCAAAATTGTTTAAGATTGATTGAAATTAGTATACATACAATATATTGTACATAAAATGTTAATGTAAATGATATAGTAAGTGAACCAAGAGAGTGCCTTTATTTTTTTATAAACACTAATATGACTTTCATAAATTCAGAACATACAGTTCTTTTGAGTAATCATCTATGATGAATTACATCTATATGTAGTGGTAGAAGTGGTAGAAGGTCTTTACTATCAGTTTAAAATTAATAATGCAATAAATAAGACTGGCCCTTACTTATGTTCCAAAAGCTTATTTTAGAGTATTCCAGACTGCTGAATAATGATATTCCATAAGCCTCGATTGTGTTAATTGTACCAAAGTTTCTAAAATTGTTTTTTAGGAACAGTTAGAAAGTGAGAGCATGAAGTTGAAGCAACTTGAGGACAAAAACAATCAAAAGGAAAGGAAGCTTATATCTATTATTTCCAACCAAGAAGATAAAATAAGAACTCTGAAAAGCAAATTGAAAGAATTAAATGAAGCACAAAAGGCTGTACAGATGCCAACGTATAAAGGGGAGGTAAGATAAGAAACCAGATAGAGATACAATGAAAAAAACTAAACTTTCATAAGTTGTTACTTCTTTCAAACATGTTTGTACTAATTATTCTAAGAAACTGATTTTAAATTCCAGCATTATGTAATTACTAGGATGTCATTAAAGTACATAAAGCACATGGGGAACACCAAACTATTAAATACATACTGGTTGGTTTGTGTGTAATTATTTTTACATTATGTCATTAAAATTTTAGTATTTGTGAAAACTCCAGATTAGCATTTCTGTTTTATGATTTTCAGTTAGGAGTTTTTACAAAGATTGAGTTGATTTTTTTCACTTTTATGCCACCCTGGTTTTGTTTTGTTTTGTTTTTTTTTTACAGAATAGCATCCATAGTGCTATTCTGTCCTTGTGGGATAGCGAGAGTGCAGTCACCAGTGTGAATATAACCATGCAAATGTATATTAACTAGCTAATTTAAAGTGAACATAGGTAAGGGTAAGAGCACAGCAACACATAAGTTCTTGCTATTAGACTGCTCAAGCATAGCTTAACTTACTGTGGCAAGCATTTGTAACCCCAGATGGGTTGTGGAGTCTCCTTCTCTGGAGATACTCAAGACCCACCTGGACAAGGTCCTGTGCAGCCTGCTGTAGGTGACCCTGCTTCGGCAGGGGGGCTGGAGTAGATGATCCACAGAGGTCCCTTCCAACCCCCACCATTCTGTGTGTGATTCGGTGTTGCTAGGTGTAAGGCAGCTCAGGTGTGCCTACAGGAGCTGCAGTTGCACTTCAGTGCAAGGTAAAACAAACCTGTAGGCTACGAGTCTGTGATTATAAACAATGTATCATTGATATCAGCTGGTTTGGCAGACATCTGATCAAGTTCTGTTTCTGATTGGGAGCACATGTGAACTATCCAGGCCATGTGGTAATGTAGATCTAGTGGAACTGCAGCTTATTGCACGCTTATTATCTGCAGTTATTACAAAAACTTTCCTTAATGCCTGGCAGATTCAAAACTGTGTAATACCAGAGTACACCACAAGGTGGTAGTCAAAGTTAATAACTTATTTAAAAACCTGCTAGAACTCTTGACATACTAGCTTGTGATGTGTTCATTGAAAATTTCAGTGAATAAATTAATTTTTAAGAGCTAAAATAGCTGGATACCTCACTAAAAAGCTTATACACATTACATAATCTTACCTTATACATGACTGAAACAGAATTACAGTCAAGCAATATTCTTTGGACCAGCTTCCTTTCAAGGGAGTATGAGGAGAGGAATGCCACACAGAGTTGCTAAGTTAAACTAGAAGTAGGAATTTCACACAAACAGTAAAAAACTGCTTTTGTCATTTTGTGGATGTTTTGAGAGCTTCCAGAAGGGACTAGGTGAAGAATCCCATGACATTTTTATTCATATGAGGATCAGGGCAAAGAGCAAAATTAATATGCTAACCTGTGATCAATATTTTCATATTTTACTTCAAGGTGAAAAGTAAGAAAGTTGTTCCAGATAAGCCTGAATTATCTCAGGAGATCTCTGGTATTTCACCTATGACTGAAAGGTAAATACTTTTGCAGCATTTTTTAAATTTGCTTTTAATTGTCTTTTCTGCTATTAAATAAGACCAGCTATTTCCCTCTTTCCTTAAAAAATGGAAGGGGGGCAGGGTAGGAAGGGGACACAGAAGAGGTTAAAGAGCCGATGTGGGAAGGTAATAAAGCCAGCAACTATGTGGAATCATAGCTGGGGCTTTGCAAGTATGTAGGGATAAGTTGGGAGGAAGAAAAATAGCCACTTGGTTCAGCAGGAGGTTAAACTCTCTGCGACACAGCAGTGGATGTTAATGCTGGGTCTTGGATAAGCATTAACTCCATTGCATTAGCTCTTCAGAACAGGAATGTACAACCATAATGGATTAACTGATGGCAGTACAGCAGAGGAGCCTGCTGTGCTGCCAGGAGGAGGTCTGGTAGTCGGTGTAAAGAAATAATTCTTGGCCTGATCCATCCTAAATGAGAGAGTTTGAAACCAGGTTTATCTGTAAGCTGAAGCCAGCCGGCCCTTGCTATGACCAAGGGACCAAAAGCAGTATATTTCCTATGCAAGTATTCCTTCTTCTGCCAGTGTTCTGGGAAAAATATTGACCAAAGTCTTAGGTTTGCATTTTTCACAGGATAGGCAGTAAAACCACTTTTAACAATTTTGCTAAGGTCAAGTAGAAAATGCTCCAAGGTGAGGCTAGGAGAGTATGAGGGAAAAGTATGGTTAACTCTTGCTGTCGTCTTACACTTTTGCCTAGGCATCTGCTTTTGGCCACTCTCAGACATAGGCTAGGTGAACTACGTGGATCTTCAGTCTGACTCACTGCTGCTTTATGATAAGAAAGAGAGGAAATAACTGTAATGTGATAAAGACTTTTTTGTCTTTACTGCTTCATATCTAAAAAGCGAAAAACCTTTACCTCTCTTCTGTCTCCCTCATCTCAAATAGTTCCCTTACTTTACTGTTTTCTTGGAAAGAGGTATGTGACTGGTAAGATTACTGGTAATCTTGCGCTAGTAAGATTATAGTATCACAAATATGTAGCAAATTAAGGTTGATTCATCTAATCATATGTATATTTTAAAGTTCTGATTAGAAACTTGTGTTGAGAGTCTTTTTTAATTTCTTATTTATCAAAACACCTGAAAAATGGTCAGAATGTGTTAACAATAGCAACTTTCACTCCTTTTGTAGGCTTTTTTTTCAAATGAGATACAAAGAGGCATTTGTGTCTTCAAAAAGAAGCGCACAGCAGAAGTAGGAACACAGCTTGTGACACTCCTGATTGTTTTCCTTTTTATTGCTTATTCATATAACAATTCACTAAATTAAAGAAAAATCCCTTTTGAGCTCTTTTGATACAAAGATACAAAAGAGCACACAAATCCAGTTTGTCACCAACTTCACTTTTTCATCCTTGAAGTTCATTTTATAAAATCCATTATATTGTGCTTAGAACTACAAGTTTATTAAATTTCACAATGAAATTTTATGGATGCATCAACAACTGAATAGCATATTCAAAGGCATACTTGCCTTTGGGCAAGTAAAACTCACACCAACATGAAGAACTATTTTTACCGTTCTCAGGGCAGATAACTAAATATCAGATGTCCACATGATACTCTGGAAAAGATATAATTAAAAACATCCCTTAACATAAAAGGAAAAATCATGTGATATTGTATAAAACAGAGAAGGAATGAGTTCACGAGCCTGTCTCCAAAATGTCGGGTAGACAGAGAAGGAAGGAACTAATAAATGCTTGCGTGTTCCTTCTCCTGCAAAGTCTGAAGTGTACAGAAGACAATGGAAAACAATTAATATTCACAGCAGCAGCATCTTATTTTCCCTAGAATGAGACGGAAACAGTACCCTTGTGAAAGATAAGCTGTTCCACAAAATACATGAGGGAACTGAAAGAAATGTAAAGGCTGGAATATTTGGGGGGGTCCTTGCAGGGTCAGGCCCTAAGCTTGAATGTATGTGTGTATGATATGACTAAACAGCTCTTTGACAACATTTTCTTTTCCCTTTTCTGCTTGCTTTTACTGAGGAGAACAAAAATATGTGTGCATATGTTGAGGAACAAGGTATCCAAGAAAAGTAGCTTACACTATTGTTTTTCTCTGGTTTGTGGGTGTGACTAAATTAAAGGTCACAACAAGCTGAATTGGCTGACTCCTTAATTTACAATTTTGATCTTCCAGGGAGAATCTGGAGACTATTTTCCATGACATGAAAGAAGAGTGTCATCGAATATGTATGCTAGCCAGAGAACAAACAGACCAACTGAGTAAATTTAAGATAAAGCCAGAACCTGAAACTGGTAATATCATACTTAAGCTCTTATTGTGATTCAACTGTTTGAAAGCTTTGCTTTATATTTGAAAATACTGTAAATTACACATACATAGAAGTACTTCCACTGTTTACCATCTGCCTTTTTCAAGTCTGTTCACATGGTGCTCACCAAGAAAACGCACCGCCAGTTTTGGCATTCTATGACGAATGCTCCAAATCACATGCTATGAAAGACAGTCATCACATCAATGGCTCTTGTAATTGTTTTGTCCCTTGGAGTGAGAGGCAGGCACTTACTACATGTGATATCCCATCATACTGTGTGAATGACAGCACTTGCTTGCTTTTAATTTAGCTGTCAGTTCAGAAGATGTCTGTTGCGAATGTCTCTAGCCCCGTGTCTGTTAGAGGTGAACTGCTGGACTGAGGAGAGTCAGAGGACTTATCTTCTAGACTTCCTTGTGCAGGCTTTTGAGTACTGCTTCGTTATGGGACGAGAGCTTAATCCAGCACTTCCTGAAAACAAGGGAAAGGCTTGATTTTTGTTGCAAGTGGAAGAGATCCTGAATGTCCATTTCTGCTAACGCTTACTCTTAATGTAATGTAAACTACTATGGATATTCCCTAGTAGCTTTTCTTAATAGTAGGATCAGACTCTTTAAGTAATTTCAAAAAACCCCTGCCAAACTTACACGGTTGAAGCAAAAGATGCTGATTTCAGCACTTTCTTCTAATTTAGGTTATACCATTACTGAAGTTTGTTACATGAAGTACTAATGTGGAGCTTGTGGCTTCACATTGCTATGTCTGAACTGTATTGTTCTATTCTGATTGTACACTACTAAACTTTATTAATCGGGGTGGGAATTTTGGGGGATGAGTGCTTGGCAACTTATTTCAGAATGGATTTGTTCTGCTTAAATAAGTGCCTAACTCAACTGTGTGAAAAGCTATACATGATACCAATTTAATCTGCCTGATTTCTGTTACTTCTGTGGCGCACATTCCTACAATATCTGAGTGATATCAAAAGGCAGCTGTACAATAAATGTGTACTGAAGTTATTCTCCCACCTGATTAGGAGTAAACATCTATATTATTACCATTTCTGTTAATGAAGTGCCAAAAATGAAGGAGGAATTCTGCAAACAAAGGGAAAATACAGTCCCACTTATGAATAGTTATTCAGTTTAAGTCTTTAGCTAATTTGGAAACTAATGGGAGTTTGGTACCTGGATACCTTCTAAAATCGTCCTCATGGTGCCTAGCATGTTCTTGGCACCATGTGAAATAGCTTTGGTTCCAGCTTCTATTTCTGCCAGAACACTTCAGTAAATACATGCGAGTATGTGTTAAGAGTATGGGACAACATAGTTTTCAATAAAATGAAAATGTTTATATCCATAAATCAAAGAGAAATAGAATTACTAGAACAGAATTATTTCCTTTTATTTCTGTTCTGGTAGTCTTTGTGTCAGAGCTTATGTTTGAGAAAGATAACTACGCCTCAAACTGACTTCAAAGAGAAAAAATAAAGATTAAAAAGCCAAGAAGGAAGATCAAAAACCTCTCAGGAAAAATACCCCAACACCACACCTTTAATAGCTATATACTTCAGTAGACTAATGTTTTCTTCATTCTTTCTTCACAGAAATACAGTTTTCCATGCCGATACAGTGTACTGATAAAACTGATGAACAAGCAGAAGAGCTTTTTAAGCCTCGGGTTATAAAGGATATAAATAGAGGTGCATCATGCATCACACCTATCACACCAAGAGGAGTGGGCCAAGATGAGGACAACAACTCTGTAGAATCACTTTCTAAATTTAATGTCAAGTTTCCACCTACAGACAATGACTCTGCTTTCTTGCAGAGCACTCAGGAAAAACCAACAGTTCCTTGTACTGGTATAGCTGAGAACATGCTTCAAGATCACAATTTTAACCTGGAGCACAGAGACCGTGCTGTTAACCTCAGTAAATTGGAGCCTAACTCATTTGAAGCTCATGGAGTTGATCTCATGACCTCAGCTTTGCAAAGCTTAACTACTGTTGACAAAACAAACTCCCCAAATCATGCAAACATGCCCATAGAGAATACCCATGACAAAACATGTTTAAAAACAACAGACACTGGTTTCACATTTGTACCTAAGCACACAAACCAGGGTGTACCTGAAGTAATTTTTTCTTCTTTAGAAGCTGCTGGGACAACTGTCAGAGGTCCTCATCAGGTATCTTTCTATAAAAACTGTACATTTCAAATAATGATAATGATTCAGACAGCCACTTAACAAAGATCTTTGAGATAGGATTAGTATGTTCTACAAAGTAGCTCAACAGTCTTTTTTTAAGACAACATCCCTTGTCAGTTCTTTTTCCTCATACTGAAGTATGTTTACAGGGCACTTTTCCAGTGAAAGGGCAGAAGTTTAAGTAGATCTAAGCACTGGATATGCTTGCACAAATTTCAGTTCATTTAGATATTAAGTGCTTCTATATCTATTTCAAAGCTGTCATTAATCATAAGTTGTCCCCTAGATTGCATTCTTTCTACCCTTGATCTCAGTTGAATAGGGCACATAATTGTTTCAATTGTTTTTAACGTACAGCACAGAATATGACAAATGGACTAATTAAAAAGCTGAAGAGATACATACTTCACTGTGGAAGAATGATCTACTTTTTATCTCGATCTGAGGTAGAAACAGCACCATATTCCTCCCCCCCTAAGAAAACTTAAAATTTCTTCTTCGGAGTTTAAGCAGTCAAGGAGGAAAGCATATTTATTTTTTCAAATTAAAGGAAGTTCACTAAAATACTTTATTTTAGGTTTATGTAGGTACTTTGGGCTTGAATTTCAGTTATAGCTGCATGAAGTCCATGGGAGCTTCTGAAAGCAAGGCCCAGTTGCTGCAATGCAGAAAAACATTTCAGCAGGCTCTGACAATCACATCTCTGAATACTTTGCTGCTTTTGTATAACATCCTGTCTCAGCTGAAATTGCTGGCAAAATTATTATGGACCTTTATAGACTGATTTTTTTATGTTTCTGTGGCTTTTTTCACACCTTGTGAGAGGACAGCTTTTCAAGAATAATGAAATAGTGATATTTAGGAATTTTGTGAGGGTGGATTTAGCATATTTCTACTGTTTACATTGATGTGGTTTTGTGTTCTTTGCTAATGACAAGGTACATGCAGCAGAAGAGCTTTACCTCTCAATTTGGCCACTGCATGGCATGCAAAACTAGCATTTGGAAAGCATTTGTAGGACATAATAGCTTTGATGTTTTCTTCTCCTAAAAAGTACCCAGTCTAGTTTAATTTTCTATTGCAAACCAGTTTTGGATTAAAAGTTTAAAGCACAGAAAGTTTGCTGGTTTTCATCATTGCATTTTAAACTATAAGCCTGATTTTTCAAAACGTATTTTAGATATCTATTTGTAATGTAGGAGATCTCAATTCTATACCAACTTATTAATCACAGTTTTTGTTCTGCTTTATTTTTCATTGGATCCTCTGTTAAAGTTGTGACTGAGTTAAACAAATTAAGCCATTTATTTTATCCCTGGTAGAATTCCTGTGGAGCTGTGAGGCATTCACTCCATTGCTTGTTACTATCCTCTTTTTCTGTATTCCCTCTCCAGCTTGTTCTTTTCCTAGTTAGCCTGCGTATTCATTTTTCAATAGATGGCACCCTGCATTGTATATTACAGCAAATGAAACAGCTGGTATGTGATTATAAATTGATAGGGGAGTATGCAGCTAAAAAGTAGAGAAGAATTGTGGTTGAATAGCAATAAGCCTTTGGTTTGATCATTGGTATTTCTGCAAAATAAGGAGATTAATTTGGAGCCATCATTTAAAACGTAAATGATCTACTTGGTGGAGAAAATGTAATAATGCTAATGCTTGGAGCAAAGGCAGGCAATGGTGAAGTGTTTCAGTATTTGTAAGTCATAGCTGCAATAGCACTGTAGGACATACAGGACATTGATTGAAATGTTGTATCTTACCCAGAAGCTTGTTTGAAATAAGCCGATATTACTTTAGAATCATTATATATATATGTGTGTATATCAATATATTTAAACATCCATGACCTTTATTCAGCTGCCTTTAAAAGAGGTTTTAAAATCTTTTCCCAGTGAATTTGACTCATCTTTAGAGTTTTTTCTGTTAATTGTGCTAAAGGATTGAGTCACAGGTAATACATATGTAGATTAAAATACTAATGTTTTTTAAAAGTTACTGGCATACATGTCCTTTTGACTCTATTTACCTTAGCAAAATTTGTGCGTAAACTTGTTCTTAGTATTTTTCCACCTTTCTAAGGCATAGTTACACTGCTTATGGCTTCCATCGTCCCTGCCATTCATGAAGCTCCAATAGGGAGGAATTATATACCTGATTTTTTTTTCTTAGTGTAGATAAAACTTTCAAGTATTTACTACATATGTTAACTTATAAAATGGAAAAGCCCATAAATGCAATAGATTTGGCAACAGTAAGTTCTTGGAACTGCTCTCAGTTGCTGTAATAAATTTAGCTCTTTCATTCTATGTGGATACTAAATGTGAAAACTCAGTACTGTTTTCTTAGGATGTAACTTTTTAAAAAAACATGTGACTGAAAAGAGCAGCAGATTAAAATATACATGGATATTAGTGGACCTAGGATTTTACAGATTACATTTAAGTAAGACTTGCATATAGATGCATGTGTTTATCAGTATTCACAGTTTGAGGGGGTTGTTTCCACCAAAAATATTTCTAAGAATGTTCATGATTTTAAAAGCAAATCGATAGTCTATTGATCTTAATCTGAATATTAATGGTTTCAAAATGGAGCATCTGCTTAAATATATCACTATTCTGAAAAGCATATTAAGCACATGTTTAACCCTCAAAGAGAGAAATGGAAGTTAAGCACCTGCCTCAGTGGGTTGCTGGGTGAGTGCCTCCCCTTGTTGTGCTTCCAAGATTAGAAATCTTAATATGTCCTTTGTGGGATTTTTGCAATACTATTTTATCTTTTTTTCAAATGGTGTTTTACATCATAAGATTTTAGAAATGGGTAATTCTAAACACATGTCTGTAGGGATGTTTAAGTGTGTCAGTGTCTACTTAAATTTAATACGCAATTTACACCAGCAACATACAATAAGTAGACTCTTTGAGCTGAAAAAAAGTGGTGTGATTGCACTTAATTACTAATTAGTCAATTTAATTATATGGATTGCTGACCATAATGAAAGACAGTAAATCTGCTATTGCTATCTGATAAGCTAAACACTGTTTAAATAGGGAATGGACAGAAAATTGACTCCAAGAAGTTTAGCTGGTTTAAAAAGAAGGTTTAAGCACTGTGAAAGCCAGGCTGGTTGTACACTTGAGTTACCATGGGAGGAATAATAAATAGATTCTAACTATTTGGCATGATGAAATTTGAATAAGAGCTGAAAATTAAAACTCTTGGGTAAGTATCAACAGCAAGAAATTTAAAACTTTGAAAGAAACTACTTTCTAAAGTATTCTTCCTTGCCTTTCCATGTGTGAGTGAAGCAAGAGAGAAGGAAACTGAGCCAAAAAAACTGTAGGGCGCTCTCCTCTTCTAGGTTCCATCCCCATATAGAGCTCATACCAGCTTGCTGCCATTCTGTCTGCTTTGCAGTCACAGCAGTATGCGTTTAGTTTTCAGTTTACTCACAACGTAATCGTCCTGGCCGTGTAACATAACTATCTATTTTATCTTGTGTTGCGAATACAAAAGTGATTAAACTTATTTTTTTACTTTGAAAACGAATAGAAGACATTTTGATTCCTAGTTGGTATGATGCTAGACAGTTAGTGTACACTCTTGACTTAAAAGCATGTATCAGGCTGAAGTCGCTTCAACTGCAATGTCAGGTAAATAGACTTGCTGGCTTTAAACGAACTAGCTCAGGGACCAAGAGCAGTACAGCTGCTGAACCAAATTTAGCATAGTTTACTGAATTGCCTGAATGCGTGGATAGATACTCAGATGATCCCACTGAGTTTGATGCTGTCGTGGCAGCAGGAATCCCCAAGCAGATTATTTGAGACACGTTTACGCTAAAAGGCAGTCAGAGCAAATAAGTAGCTTATGCTATATGACATGGTTCTAGTACATTTTGTATGTAAACTGAAAACTAGTTATGGGTCAGTAAGAGCAGAAATAAAATATGATTCGTATTAGCTCTATACAAGAACCATTTTATTCTAAGGTAAAAATGTGTTTTCTCATTTCTGTTAAATGGCTATTATGTACTATGCCTCCTGCAGTAAAATACTGAAATGCAAAGATAAAGAAAAGCCTTAATATGTATCAGACTGATATTACAGACTTCTGCTCATAGCAGTATTTATCATTAATAGATACCAAGGCATTTTAAGTGTTTGCAAGGATAGTATGTTTATAGAACTTTAACAAATCAAAGTCCTATCTTGCTTTTCTTAAATGAGAACTCTCTACTTAATGTCTCTGGCCAGGCAGGTGTAAAGGACACCTAGTTTAAAGAGGCAGGGTTTTTTTTATGTAAATATAAACCACAGCATAATGTAAACCACATTGTAAACTACAGCAATAATCATTTTCTGTTTCTTTTAGCTCATTTGGCAGCCTCAAGACAATGATTTGCTGGCACAAGCTTATACAGACTCTGAACTGAATCAGTGTGGAATATGTGAATTCTGTCGAGAAGTTTTCCCACCATCTATAACATCTAAGGAAGATTTTCTTCGGCATCTGAATTCCCACTTTAAAGTACAGTCTTAGTGTATGAGAATTCAGTGGATCACTGGGTTTGCATACATTTGATTTTTTTTATTCAACAGATACGCTAAGAATTTCAGAATTAGGACTTCTTGTAACAAGAACTCATGACTGAAATAGTTTGTCAGATAAGCACATTTTTAATTGTCCTTGGCAAGGTAAAATGAAACTGTAAATCAGTACTGTAATTCCCATTATTGCTTGTTATGCTTCAATATTACCTTCGAAAGTGATGTTAAACACCTTTTTAGTTGTTGTTTTTTTTTAATTAGTCATTGCCTGAGTAGGCCCAAAGTCATGATTGTATTTATGAGTGTAGATTTGCAGGATTAATGCCTTAATCTGGTTGGGGAAATTGGTGTAAATGCTAGGATTTTTTTCCCAATATCCAGTGATGTGGTTTTGTTTTCCTTGAAGTAAACAGGAAGAGAAGCAGGCTCTCATTTTTCATTTCTATTCTAAAATTTCCAAATGTAACTTACAATGGTGAACCTCTTAATTCAGATTATTGTAAAATCGCCACAGTAACTGAATACCAGGTGTGCCAAAATTAGGATAGGCTTGTTCACTCATAACTTAAATGAGTGGTTGACTTTCCCAGATGAATTGTTTACCAGAGAGAGTAATCAAACGCAGCACATAAATGACCCTTTTGCCAAAATGTAACTATCTAATGGATATCAGTTACATGTTATAAAAAATTAATGATTTTGTTCATGTATCTTTCTAGCATTAATAATTAGTAAAAATACTTTCATGGAAGAGGTTATATTAGTATGGAGGATAGAGTGAGAGAAGGTAAAACTTTCCCTAAAACTAAGAGTACTAAAGATTATTTCCTTTTCCTTCTGGTCTGCAATGAAGGATTGCTCAAGCCTGTCACAGCCTGGAAGGGAAAGGAGAAAACCTAATCACCCAAATCTCAGTGACTTCATTTTTAACCTGAATATGCTTAGTGGCTTTCTCAATGCAATTTAAACTTGTGTGTAGTTGAAACATTGCATTCTGATAAAGTTTGCACATTTCTGGGATTTATTGAGATCACATTAAAGGGGGGGGTACTAAGTAATTGAAATTAATTATAAAGGATGACTTGGCACTTTTTGCATTTGAACTGAATATAGGTTTTAGTCCTGATATTTGATAACCAGCATTAATATTTTCACAGCAGCAAAGCACAACAGTTTCTCTTTTTAAAGACTTGTTCGCAGGTGACCAGTTTCTGGAAGAATTAACACCTGCCTAATTTTTAGAAAATGATTTTTCTGCAGTTATTTTCTCCATTTTGAACATCTCCTGTTTGTGCCTGGCCGTCAGCAGAGCGTGCTGTAATGACCAGCGGTGCACAGTGCGTGCCTGCGACACGACCCGGAGCAGGGCTCTGTCCCTGTGCGCAGCCCCGGCCCCCCGCCGGGGCCCAGCGCGGAGGAGGACGCGCTCACCCCGGAGCTCGCCGTGCTGTGGGGAGTGAAGAACCGCCCCGGGGAGCACGGTGGGGGGTGGGGTGTCCCGGGAGAGGCAGAAGTTCCAGGAGTGGGAGGAGAGAAGGGGGTTCGCACATCTCCAGCCAGCCCGCCGCAAAACCGACTTGTCCTCTCAACCTTGAAATTGGCGCTCGGGAGCTCGGGTTATTAAGAGCTGAGCGGATCGCCTTGAAAGAAGATAAAGTCGTCCGCTCCCGGACGCGCGGTCCCTTCTGGCAGAGGCGGGAGCCCGCGCCGAGCCCCAGGCCCCGCGCCGGGCCGCGGGCCTTTGTTGCTAGGGGCAGCCCGGCCCCCGCTCCGCTGCGGCCTCCCCTGCAGCCGGGGCGGGGAAAGAGGCGGGG
>Ga0065711_1045772_pt1 | contig 13273 bp, 18 predicted proteins | sample Hoacrofraction12_FD_59098 | JGI IMG/M metagenome (GOLD analysis project Ga0065711, IMG submission 59098) | Hoatzin crop microbial communities from Cojedes, Venezuela - Epithelial fraction 12 v2 (version 2) | ecosystem: Host-associated > Birds > Digestive system > Esophagus > Crop | place...
ATCTTTCCTATCAGCTCCCTTTAAGTACTGAAAGGCTGCAATCAGGTCTCCCCGCAGCCTTCTCTTCTCCAGGCTGAACAAGCCCAGCTCTCTCAGCCTGTCCTCATAGGAGAGGTGCTCCAGCCCTCGCATCATTTTTGTAGCCCTCCTTTGGACCCGCTCCAACAGTTCCATGTCCTTCTTGTCCTTTCCAACCTAAATGATTCTAAGATTCTTTATCCTTCCACTCCCCTCTTCCTCTCCTGCTCCTTCTCCCCCCAAGGGAAGCCCTGTCCAGCTCTCAGTGCCGGGGGACAACGCAGCACGAGCACTGGGACCACGGAAAAGCAGCAGCTCAGTGCTACATCCTCATTAAGGGAGAGAGGAGCTAGAATCCCGCGCCGTTGGGCAGAGCTGCCGTTCGCCTGAGGGACGCCAGCCTGCCAACAGCAGCTTTCCAAGCGGCTTTCCCCCTCCGGCGGGGTCCCTCTGGGCGCTGGCAGGGGAGGCAGGCTCGCCCCAACGCGGCCCCTCGAAGCGGAGCGCAGGAACGGGATCTCGGCACGTCTCACTCGTCTGCCCCAAGCGCGCACACAGCAGAGCGACGCAAGAGGCCAAGGGAGAAGCGAGGCAGGCGTGACAGGGGGTGGAAGAGCCCAGCAAGGTGCCGTCACCTGGACATGGGCACGACGGTCACGCTTGCCTCCTCCCGACCTCGGAAAACAGCAGCTGTCGAGCCTGCCCAACGCGGCGCTCCTCCCAGGGCTACGAGCGGGGCAGAGGAGCGGCAGCTGCACGAGGGGACCCTGTCACCTAACCAGGGAGGAAAAAACCACGTCTCCGTCCCTCCTGGCACCGGCAGCTGCGTCCTCTCCCTTCCCCAAAGAGCCTTCCTTGGGGAAGGGAGCGGACGCAGCTGCCGTGCGTCTGGACGCAGCGGTTCTGCGTGGATTGCCTCCGGGCAGATGCAGCTGGAGCGGTGGAGCCGAGCTCCATGCAACCCTACAGCATTCCCAGTACCGAGGCTTTAACGGAGCGACGCGGCCGCTCTCCAGCACGGGGATTTACGCAGCAGGGCTCGCTAGCCGGGGTTCTGCCGGTCTGACTGCGGATGGACACAGCAACACGAGGGAACACGGATGCGCAAGAGCTGCCCAAGCGTCGACGTTGGGCTGACGCAGCCATGCAGTAGAGTTTCAACAAGGATACTCCACGCTGGGCACACGTTAAACCCAGAATTAAAGAACTGGAGGATCCCAGAACCCCAGTGACTTGTGAAAGAAGGAGCACTCCAAAGCTTTATCACGCCCTGAGGTAGCCAGCACTCGACTGAGTGTCCCACAGCTAAAACACCTGACTATTTTCCACCACTGCCATTTTTAAAAGCTTCTGGATGTTTTTGCAGGCAACTTCAGAGAATCCAGATGAAAAGTTACTTCATCTCAAGCCCTCTTCTATCTGCTCCTCAGAAGTTGCCAGAGGAGGGGGGAAGCAGCCTGCAGGTACAAATCAAAACCTCGGTACTAGGCAGGTCAGTAACCCCCACGCACGCGCGTTGAGTCTGTTCCTGAAGCTGTCCAGCTCTTCCCCTTCACCCCCCTGGCAGGGAGGCAGCCGGGCCGGTGTGAGCTGTGGGGAGGGGAGTGCCCGATGGGTTCTGCAGGTCCTGCAGCACAATTCGCGAAGGGGAGGAAAGGAACCGCCAGACGGATCGGAGCAGTGGTCGTTCAGTCTGGCGTTTCAGTCCCCGACAGCAACTGGGACCAGACGCTTCAGAGAAAGGTGTGAAATCCTCGTGATGGGCAATTATGGAATAATCTCCCTTCAAGGAGGTTTTTTTCCAGCCCAGAGGCACAGTGTCCAGTCTATGCCCAAAGAATGAATTTACAGGTTCTGAACAACGTTTATCCCATCTAACAAGGCAAGCACATCCTCCATTTCCTAGGTGTTTAACCCTATTTTAAAGGCTGCTGCTGAGCTGGCACACTCCACGTGTGATAGCAAAGCATGGCCCTGACATGGCTGTTAAATTTCACCAGCAGCTCCCTTGCTCTTGTAGCACAAGGCAGAGTAGGTGGGGGCCAAAAAAAGAGCAAAGTGATCTTCTGCTGGACGGGGTGCCCGGATGAAAAGGGCAAGCACTGCCGAGGGTTTCTGAACCGCTGCTGTGCAGTGCAGCGAGACAGCTCGCACCCCTCCAGCGACACGACGCAGACACGAGACTCCTCCAGGCTGCAGAGGAGGGCACGGTCACCAGCTGCGAGCGGGGGATCGCAATACAGAGCCCTCTTACTGTGTAGGATGACTTGCTGGTGATCTCCAACAGCTTCTGCTTCGCCCTCCGCTCAGACTCGCGAGCCTCCTGAAGGTCTTGCTTGAGCTGATCAGCCTCCTTCGCCCTACATAGAAAAACAGCAAACAGCAAACATCAGATTGCAGTCAAAAGGAATAAGATGGAGAAGCAGGATTACAGAGTAGGTGCAGAATAGGTTGTTATCCGTCCCGCAACAAGATCTAAACTAAGAAATCATTTGAGCAAGGGAAACGCCAGAACCTCTGACACCGGGGACACTTTAATTAGACCCCAAATCCAAGCCCTAGAGGGCAGCTCTGACATGGGCTCTGTGTGAGCAAGGCTGAGCGCTGGGGAACGTCCCGAGATGCCAGAATGGGGAGCAAAACTTCCGAAGCTAAGCTCAGACTTACAGCAGGAGAGGCAGTTTTCTGACAAGTAAGCCTCTACTAACGATTATTTACTACATTCGAAAAGGAAAAAGCACCCAAGATCGCACAGCTTTGCCTACTTGCTTGGCCCAGCAATTCTAAATAAAACTAGTATTTACCCCTGAGCCTCAAGGACCCCCCCCGCAAGGAGAAAGCCAAAGGAGGGAAGGAAGCTTTCTCTGATGGACTGAAACTTGAGTGGAGACCTCACAAGACAGAGACCAACGCAAGAAGAGATGGAGGACAAGTGCAGTGCTCATCCAAGTGGAAGGGCTGCCACCAAACCAGCTTTCACACGGAAAGGAGTAATCAGTCGGAAGGAAGCAAGAATTCTCTTTTACTTGCTCACCACCAAACGCCCCATGGGACCTGGGCTCTGGTATCAAGAGGATGGGAACAGCAGTTTGAACAAGAAGCAAGGACTCTGGGAACTAGGGAGACCTCAAGGCTAACCCGAAACAGAGACCTCACGACTGGTAAGGAGAACTAAACAACTGAGAAGTAAACAGAGGAATACAGAGAAAATAGGAAATGTAGATCTACCATCCAGAGAAAAAAAAAATCACCAAACACAAAACCAAGTGCTATTAATGTTGTCAAAAAATACTTTGGGGAACGGAGTGGGTGTTTGCAGCCATCACCCGAAAGCAGAGCTGTCGGGGCGCGGCAGGCAGAGTGCCAAGGAGCACAGCACCTTCTCCCCCGTGAGCTGACGGCCCCTTTCCCTGCTGCTCTCACCACCGCACCGCTCCCAAAGAAGGCTGCAGAGACAGGTCTCCAGCTCCAACCCAGGGAAAGCTCAGGGCCACCACTGCTCTGCCAGCACCGTTTCCCACTCGGGCACAGCTCAGCTGTGGCAAACAGCGAGACGGAGAGAGAAACCAGCCAAGCCCTGGGACCATTTGCTGTCGTACAGGCACGGGATGGCAAAGGGTCACTGCAAACCGTCGCACAGACTAACGAAAGGCACGAGCCACTCTCTCAGCTAAGTCAGAAGCGGGCTGGAAAGCAAAGCAGAGGCAGCTGCAAGGTTGTACCCTCTGACCTCCTCTCCGACTCCTCGGCCATTTTCAGTGCCAACATCTCTGCCTCTAGCACCTTCTGTTCCATCAGCCGCTTCTCCTCCTCCGTCCGGATGGCCGTAGCCTTGATTCGCTGCATCTCCTGTTCAGCCTCAGCTGCTTTCTGAGCCAGGAGCTTGGCCTCCTCCTCTGTGATCTGAGCCTTCTCAGCCAGCAAGTCTGCTGTCTCTTCAGACCTCATCTGGGAATGAAGGCACGTGAAGCCACCAAGCCCAAGGAACATCACCCCGAATGTGCTTACAGCCCCCGGAGCAGGGCACCCAGCTGCTCACTCCACATGCCCGCCACGGCCCGGAGTCCGTCTCCTCTCCATGACAGCCTGCAGCCTCCTGCAGCCAGGACCTGGCAGTGCCCAGGCTCTGTCCCAAATCACCCTCCTTTGCGCTCCTCCCACAGCGGGCCAGCAGGATGGAATCAGCTCCACCCAGCCTCCCGACCACCACCCACCAGCAGCAGCTTGAGAGCAGCCACAGGACAGTCACAGGGTGCCTCCTAAAACGCTTCAGCAGTGGAAAGAGCGAGGAACAGTGGGAAACAACTCCCGGAGACCTACCAGAGCCTCGTTGGCCATCGTTGCCTCTTCCTTTAATTGCATCAGCCTTCTCTCCAGCTCATCCCTCGTCCTCTCAGCCTCTTCTCTCATTTGCTTCTCACGGGCCAGGCGCTGCCGTTCCATCTAGAAAAAAGGTAGCAGGGAAGGTGAGGAGAAATCACGCACATTAGCAAGGCTTTCCACAGGATGAGAAAAGGTCGCTACGCAGGGGTTAGAGCGCAGGACTGCACTGCTGCCTCCTCTCTGCTCACCAACATGAGGAACTTCACTAAACGGGTGGTGACCTGACACACCCTGCTCCCCCAAAAAGCGCCATTCCTGAGACGACCCCTACCTCCCCCCGATCAGGCTATGACCCACAGCGCTGCCCCACAAGCTGCCCGCAGATGACCACGTCCCCAGACAGCACCCTCCTGCGCTGACTTGGGCAAGCGGGGTCCCAAGAGCTCCAGCTAAGCCTAGAGTTCCTCACGGCAAGTTGAACAGCGGCAAGACTGGGCTTAAAGGCAGTCTGAGGGCATCTTCAAACTATCAAAGACAGACACATCACAAGGCAGCAGTTTGAAGGACATGGATAGCTGCTGTTTTTGACCAGACTTCTAACCCAACATGCTGGAAACTTCACTTCCTCTCATTTACAGGGGCGATCACAAGGAGCGTGACCACCTCTACCAATTCCTAAACACAATAAACTCTGTCCCTCCAGCTCAGTCCGCAGGAAACAGCAATGCTTCTCCAGCAGGGGAAGAGCTAAGCTACACTGAGACAACCCACCAGCATCGTGCCACCTCTTCCCAGAAGATGCTGAGTGTGTCACGCAGACACAGTGTGCCCAACAACTGCCTCTCCGCTCGCCAAGCGCCCAAAGGGAGCCGGCGGGCTAATTAACACACCGAGCTGAAGCACTCCAGCACGACAGAGATGGGTGCGTTATAAATATGCAGGCTGCAGCTAGGACTCACAGCACGGGCCACCTGCTGGGTTTAATAAGGGAAATAAGTGCGACAAGACACATTTCTCTGCTCCTTGGACACCAACTGCGTTCTGAAAGCAGGACGCCCACTGCTCTAACAGCTCTGCTTCCTTCTATTAAAGGTTCCCCTCATTAATTATCATTACGATCTGCATCCCTCTCAGGACTTCCATTAACAAGAATCGATGATATAAAAGGGCTATCTGGAGCCAGTTAAGAACTGTGGATGCTGGGGAGGGAGGAGAGAGCAGGCGAGACAGCACGGCTCGGGAGAGGGCAGCCAACCCAAGCAGAAGCCTGACCTTTCCCGTAGAGCATAAGCGCTCTGGATTTGCGAGTTCATGCGAAGCGATAAGCTGCTGCTCACTCTCAGCGCCCTTGCCTCTCCCGGCAGCCCAACTAAGCACAGGATCTCAGGTCTTGCTGGTGTTCTCCACACGCATCCAAGACCCACCAGACTGTAAATCCTGTCCCTGAAGCCACCAGCGCTTGGACACCACGCTGCTCTTTCCAAGGAGGACCTCTCGCACACTAACGCCAACTCCTTCCTGACCAGAGGAATCCCCATGAGAAGCAAACAGCCCCTCTTCCCCAGGGGAGCTGGCCTGGTTATCCTCGCAGCGACTCCTGTCCTGTCCTCTCCTGCCACCCCACAAGCCACAGGGAGGAGAACTGCTTCAGGAGGTGCCTGCAAGACAAGCCACGCCACACCTCCCGGTCAGCTGAGCACCCCAACACCACGTCCGGCACCGCGCAGGCACCTCTGTGGACATGCTCAAATCCATCAGCTCAGCAGCCCCTTGAGAAGACGACCCTCCCGGGTGCAAGCGACTGCTTTGGTTTCTTCTGCTGCTATCTAGCGGCTTCACTGCGAAACGGACATTTATATTCTAAGCACCAGTACTCAGATTAGCTGTGCGGGTTTCAGCAAGTAGAAAAGGTCTACGAGCAGAAAACAATGATTCATACAATCCAATTTGCTGATATATGCTCATCGGCTACACGCCGCTGCCTCCAAAGAGCCGTCCTCGCCGCCTGGGCTGACCCGCGGCACACAGAGGAGGCCAGCACCGAATTAGCATGCAGGCTGCACGCCCTGCAATGTCGGCGTGCATTCCATCACCATGTAATTAGGAAAAAAGGTGAAGAGCTACGCCAAAGCTCAGCTCCCCCTCACAGCCCCTGCTCTAATTACACGCAACTGCCTCAATACACTACACGTTCCGGCTACGGGGCCCAGGCATAAAGCGAGGCAGGGACAATGGACACACACTTGCAGGACACCCCAATTCTCCTCCCAGTTTTGTTCCTAAGCGTGGGGGCCGGACTCAGGCTGCCACCAACCTACAGAGCCAAGCTGAGAACAACCGGCAAGCTGGGAGCAGGCTACTAAAAAGAGATGTTCAGCCAAACCTTCCCTCAAAGCTGCTCCGTGTGCTTGATGGCATTCCAGAGACTGTTCCTTCCCAAACCCATTTGCATTTCTGATTTTGGCTCACGGTCTAGCTGTACGAGATGTCTCTCACCTGCTTCCTGGCTTTCTCCTCCCTGGCCTGCGCCTTCATCTGCTGGACCTCCAACGAGTCTGCCTTTCTCCTCCTCATGAACAGGTCGTGGTTTCCAATACACAGCTGAAGAATCTATTCCAATCAGGGGTGAAGAGCGGAGAGAAACAGCTGTACACGCCATGACGATGAGGCAGTTTGTATTCCTGACACACAGAAACACTAGAACTGCTTTGGTTTGGTGCTTGGAAGCACTTCCACCCACCGATCTCAAACCCTGAGAGCTCTCGTACCCACGTGAGGGGCAGGGAGCCAAAGCACAGCCTGAGCCCCACACCAAACACTGGGTCTGGGGCCACCAGCTCTTTGCAGACCCGTTTTCTGGTTTCTGTGCAGCCAGCACAGCACAGTTCCAGCAAGTTTTATACCAGCCCCAAAACGGCATTAGGTCAAACAAGGAAACAAAGACTTCTGCAGCTCCAGCCGGTTCCCTGGTTCTCACTGTCCCCTTTCTTTAGGTTCAAGGTGACATTGCACCTTCTCCCAAATGCACATTTAAAGCATTGAGATTAAAAAAAAAAAGATGGAAAACCACTTTCTGTCTTGGAGAAGACTCCATGCAACAGACAGCTTATCAAAAACTTCCTTGGACTTCTTCAGATACCTGTGCTGAAGGGTTGTGAGCACCAATGTAGTTTCCTCTGGTACTCAAGGAGGAAGACAAGGAAGGTGGCAGTAGCAGAGGAGGATTAGCAAAGGGGTGGGTACACAAAAGAGTGAAAGCTCTTTACAGCAATAAAAGCAGGTTTCTAAACTCAGATTCTTTTCTAAAGGACTGAGTCACATGCCCGTCTTCCACTTCACAAGCCACGAATTACTTCTCTGGAGTCAGAGGAGCTACAGGGCTGTGAACCCGATGAGCGCAGCGATGAGGCCTCTGGCAGGAAGCCCTGCCTCCCTGCGGCACGTGAAGTACAGGACAGCCTATAACCACGGCAGTGAAGTCCCGCTCTCTCTCCGACAACGATGGGAAAAATATCCCCTTCTGCAGATCCCTCGTGCATCTCAACACGGTGCACAGCCATGACAGAATCTGGATCGCAGCTCCTCCAGATACCAAATCCGGAACGTCAGCTCAAGCTGGCCTTTAACACGGATGCTGAAGAGAAGAGCTCAACGCAGCCCCCTCCACCCTCGCACAAGAGCATCCTCAGAGGGGACCAGCCTGGGAAAAAGCCAGGACTGCGACTCTAGTAACGGTGCATCCCAAAACAGGCAGAATCTACGTCACAGGGCAGAACGGAAAAGATCCGCAGGAGAAGAAAGGGGGATCTGGAGCAAAGACGGGGGTGATGAGAGAGTTTTACTTACGAAGCGCTTCCGCCATGCAGGTCAGCTGTAACCCGCGAGCTCAGAAAGCGAGCACAAAAACAGGAGAGGGGGAAGAAGATCCGGGAAGCAGCTTGACTTGGGCTTCCCCCTCCTCTTCTAGAGGCTACGACCGAGTAGTAACTGCTATACCAAATCACATCTACGGTCCAGTAAGGCCAGCACGCTCCCTCCAACTGCTCAAAGGAAAAGCCCCAGAAGAACACTGTCTCGTACTGCCGGCAGAAACTACTGCTGCAGGCGATAAAAATTACTCTGTCTGTAGACTTACCAGCTTATTCACACGCAGCTTTGATGAATTGAATTTAAAAACATCAATCTTTTTGTCCAATGGCTTAATCGTAAACTGAAAAGGAAAAAATAAAGAGGGAGAGAGTTATCGGAGAGCGGTGCATTTAATGAAAACACAGCTATAAAAGTCTCACTGAAAGCTTTGGCTCCAAGGAGGTCGGCAGTGTCAGACAAACAAGGCTGAGAGCTGGCCCCGTGGCTTTCAGCCAAGCAAGAGAACTTAGTATCAAAAGCAACCAAGGAGACAACCGTTCCCCCAGCCAGGAAAACCCGAGTGCCACAGAAGCAACAGGAGTGCTGTCCACCTACAGACCGCAACGCCCAACAGCCCGCCTCCTCTGCAGAGCACCTTGCGGAGGGCACAGCCGGCTCAGCACCTCCCGAGGAAAGGCAAGATGCTGCTCTCCTGGCAGCTGAAGGAACAGAGAAGCTACAGCAGAAACTCAGAGTGGAGGAGGAACCTGCTCAGCTGCCCGATGGATGCCCAGGAGGATTGCCTTCGGAACATAGCACCAGGAGCTGCTGTCCCTCCCGTAGACACCTCTGCTCATGCGGGCTCCCCAGAAGGATTTTCCACACATTTGGTTCTCCAGAAGCCAGCCATGTCACAAGACTGCTCCGCAACTCAAAATATTGCTCCCTCACTCCGACTTGTATTCACACTCCGTGTGCCAACCAAACAGCTGTAACCACAGCCTGGGTCCATGCTCTCCGAAGAGCGTTCCCACAGCCGGCCTCTCAAGAGGGCACAGGCAGCATCGCCCGGCTCCAGAGTTTCGGTAAATACAGCCCCTGGACAGACGGAAGGCTGGCCTAACAGAAGGATACTTGAAGAGCTGAAGTGCTCCACAACATCGCATTTTTTAGAAGGCACGCATCCATTCCATCACTCCCCCCCACACTACAAAAATAACCGGCTGAAGAGACAGCGCTGGAGCAGGCAGTCTGAGTCCATTAAAGCAGGGCTATTTGTCAATACACTGTACTGCCTGAAAAGGGCTCAGCAGAACTCGCCCCGGCGGTGTTTCGTTTTGGCAGTTTAAGAGCCAATCTCTTAAGGCTTTCACACAGGCAGACGCGTGTGAATGTCCCCGGACTCAGGCTCCGGCAGAACCCGCACCAGCCATTGAAAGCAACAGCAGAAATATGCCAGGAGGGGAAGTTCAGTTCCACGTAAACAGTCAGTCTTTGTCACGGCAGATTAAGCCCCTCTGTTGCGCCGGCGGAGCTGGCTGTCGTACCCAGCTATTAAGCCTGTTTACCATCATGTCAGGTCCGCTTGCGGTCATCTGACTGCACAGACGATCGACCTGATGGAAGGTGGCAGTGCCTTCCCCCAAGGGAAAGCTCTATTACAGCCTTGGGTCATGGCCTGGTTACGGAGGCTTCGGCCCCGGCTTTCTGAGGCAATGCCTGAGCAGACAGCTTCCGCTGCACCCATCTGCCCCGGGCGGGAAAGCCTGCGCAAGTCACTAAGGGCTGGGCTGTTCTGCAGCGTTGTGAAGCTCTTCATTTTTAAGGAGTAAAACAAGTGAAGGGAATTCCACCACGGCCTTACTAGATATAAAACATCACAAGACATGCAATAAGTGCAGCTGATGAGAAACCTTTAGCTTTTACCCTGATCAATATCACGTTTAGGTTGGAAAACAATATTTAATTAAGAAGTTAGTTTTCTCCCTTACCATGAAGGCAGCTGGTTTTCTTCAAGCAGCTCGCTCTGACTGAAAATTGAGCAGATCAGCTTCCCCTCCACAGCCAATTTCACAGCTATTCTCAACTAGGTTTGGTGGCCGGTGATTCAGAAGATTCATATTTATGCTCTGGATTTAATAAATACCTATCCAATAGTGGTCTTAAATTACTCAACTCCCTACAAAGATTCCAGCTGTTCTGCCAAGCCCAACAGCCTGAAAACTCAAGATGATGTAATGCTATCGCAAGAGGCAGGAGCTCTGCTCGCCAGGAATACACCTCACTGTATTTCATAACACAGTGTACATACACAGTAATCTATACCATAATAGATACAGTAAAACAGATCTCAGCTTCTGAACTTTGATATTTGGGCTAAGCAATTCAACAGCAATTCTGTTTTTTGAAAGAAATTACATAGTGGGTTTGAGCGTACACTCAAACCAAGCAGGAGAATGGCTCCCAGCTGACCTCTTGTACGCCCACTCCTGGACGGCTTCAGAGAGGCTTGGAATTAAGGTTTCAATTGGAACTGCCCCTCGCTAAGCTGGTGACGGCAAGCACAGTGGAAAGAGAAGCTAAGAGAAATCATTTTAAAATCGCAGTTGTGTTCTTACTGCTCTTGGGGAAGAGGGAAAACATCTCCATACCTCTTTATCACTGTATGAGATATTCCGGATTTCGTTCCACGGAAAGGAGATTTTAGGGGTCAACCTGTTGTCTGGGTCATAAATGTGAAGACCCAAGGCGTCAACTCCAAGGAGCAGTTCGGTGCCCTTTTTATTCTACGGCAGGAAAGAAAAGAGCAGAAAACCCTTTTATTCCACTTGGAGGGTCTGAGACGGGCCACCGTTCGCTTCACCGCCCAGCCCTGAGCAGTGACCCACCAGCACTGCACATTCAGCGAGCTCCTGCCTCGCCGGCAGCTCGCAGCCAAGCACGCTGCAGCAGGGACTCTCACCAACGCGCCGCAGCCACCTCCCAGGTCTGCTGGCTCGCCAAGGCTCCGCTTGGCCAGTCTCACAGCAACACAAAAGATGGAGACTAACACCAGAGCTATGCCGACAAGCAAACACGGCCCAGAACCTGCACTCACCCTAATCGCAAAATAATTCACTCCGTACATCTCCAAGTCCTGAGCTATCTTCAAATACTCCATTTCAGCTTCATCCCTGTCAGATAAAAGAAGGCCAGTGTTACGATGCTTGGCAGAATCAGAGAGGGGGATGGCTGCTCTTCCTGATCCTAAGCACTCAGCAGGCTTTAAAGCCTGGGCGCTCTCTATCGTGCAGGTCAAGCTTGTCTTTGCTGGCAGGATCAATAAAGTCCAAGAGCAAATCCCCCTCTGCAGCCTGCCAGCATCTTAAGGGCTGCTGACGCCTGCGCAGCAAGATGCAGCACTTCACGCCATGCTCGGTCCGTCTCCCGGCCCCACAGCACACAGAGGGAATCCCTGGCCAGGAGGGCCCTGGTTCAGACCCGTCTGACTTTCGGCGTACCCCCTGGAAGGAGCATCGTCCCACCCGAGGCAGCAACACACCTCACCAGTCTGCAGCCCCGTTTCCTTTCCTGGCCCAAAGAGCACCCCGACCCCCCCTGCAGACAGGGCCGCCTGCCTCCCTGCCCCTCACCAAGCACCCGTCCTAGCTCTCTCGAGGACCCCACCAGTGACCAGGGGACAGCGGGGCACACTTAGAGCAAAGAGAGCCCTTTGCCCTTCGCAAGTCTGCTGCAGGGACGTGCTGGGATTAACGCTGCTGTCAGCAGAGCTCACCCATCACCAGCCCGAGTCCCCAAACCCCTCGTGACTCTTCAGGCGAGGGGCCTGACCCTGACCCACCGCTCTGGCAGACGCTCACCTCGCTCTGCCTCGGTGCTCCGCGTACCAGGCTGTTATCCTTTCCTCCCACATCTCTGGAGTCATCTGGTACAGGTTTATCACCTGAGACACAAGGTGAGACAGAGCCCAGGTCACACTGCCGCCCTCGCCAGCCTCCTTAGCCAGCAAGGCAGCCAGGAACACCCCAGCACCACGTCCACCTCCAGAGAGGCGACCAGCAGCAGGACCCGCTCAGCCCCGCAGCCTGCCACCGCCCAGCCCTTCCAAGCACTGTCCCCAAGCCACTGCGAGGGGACGCAGGCAGGATGAGACTGTGAGAAGGGAGACAACATGCGCTTCTGCTTATATTAAAATATATCAGAGACCGAATTCTCCTCCCTCCACACATCTTTTTGGACTGTTTGCCTTGGTAAGGAAGCCCAAGGGCAGCAAAGCAGGGTGCACCCCTCAGGCAGCCCCCCAGAGACCCTCTCCGCACAGGGCTCTGTTACACCAAACACCCCCAGGCTTGGACACCGACTCCTCTGCTCGGCTGAGCGCCTTACCCGCTTTGGAAGCAGCTCCTCTTGCGCCAAGAAGCCTCGCTTGTGAACGTTGGGATCGTAATCGCCGTACTGGAAAGAAGCACAGACACGGTGCCCGCTCCACGTTAACCACACGAGCAAGCACAACTCTTCGCCCTTACACATCCACCCCTCGGGGAGACAGCAAATGCAGACTGCTTACACCCTTCCTGTCACAACCTGGCAGAGCAAAGAACATACGCTGCTTGGTAAAATTAATAACAGTATTTTCTTGGTCATTTGATTGCTAATAGAAACTAGCACCCTCCTCCTACTCAGGCAGCAGAGGTGGAAGCAGCACAAAGCTTCCCATCATCAGCTGACGTCCACCATCTGTGCACCAGTTGAACGAGCTGCTCGCTGTAGGCACCTTCCAACCGAACCATTCTACCCTCATGACCATGCCCAAGCCCCACTTTCTCCACTGCAGGGAAAGGCTCACTCCATAGCTGCCAGGCCCTTGGATCCCACCAGCAGTGGGTCAGGGAGTCACGATACAGACAAGGACCTGTCCCCAAAGACAGATCGACGCCGGTAATTTGTTCCGTCTGAACACGGGGAAGAACTTCTTCCCTCTGAGGGTGATGGAGCCCTGGCCCAGGCTGCCCAGGGAGGCTGTGGAGTCTCCTTCTCTGGAGATATTCCAGACCCGCCTGGCCGCGGTGCTGTGCAGCCTGCT
>Ga0065711_1045773_pt1 | contig 13272 bp, 4 predicted proteins | sample Hoacrofraction12_FD_59098 | JGI IMG/M metagenome (GOLD analysis project Ga0065711, IMG submission 59098) | Hoatzin crop microbial communities from Cojedes, Venezuela - Epithelial fraction 12 v2 (version 2) | ecosystem: Host-associated > Birds > Digestive system > Esophagus > Crop | place...
GCCTCACTACACCCTCCTTTCAGGTAGCTGTAGAGAGCAATAAGGTCCCCCCTCAGCCTCCTCTTCTCCAGACTAAACAGCCCCAGCTCCCTCAGCCGCTCCTCATAAGATTTGTTCTCCAGACCCCTCACCAGCTTCGTTGCCCTTGTCTGGACATGCTCCAGCACCTCAATGTCCTTCTTGTAGTGAGGGGCCCAAAACTGAACACAGTACTCGATGTGCGGCCTCACCAGTGCTGAGTACAGGGGCACGATCACCTCCCTACTCCTGCTGGCCACACCGTTCCTGATACCAGCCAGGATGCCGTTGGTCTTCTTGGCCACCTGGGCACACTGCTGGCTCAGCAGTGTGCCCAGGTGCATATTTATAAGCATTTCTAAGAAATATTATTTATGTTCCTATTTCTGAAGCTTTCACTGTACTACTAAGGTCACTGTAAATTTAATGCTTTAAAAAGAACAGTTTCAGGTTTATAATAATTACAATTAGTTGGTGTGAATTTGCATGGGATATTGAGAACACCTTTGCCAATAAAATGAAAGCAAGCAAAACCCAAATGCAGAACAGAATGTGGAGGAAAAAGTACATTTGCATGTCTTTGAAGAGCAACCTAAATATCTGCTAAAAATGCATCCATTTCTAATGCATCTTCTACTCTTTTTGTAAACTGATTTTTTCCCTGCCCTAATAAACCACCTTTATCAGTGCAAGCATTTATTATGAATATTTTTTGTAAAAAGAGGACTAGAAGCAGAAAACTGCACTTAAAGCAAAATGAGAGAAAGCCAGAAAGAATGAAAGTGATTAATTACACATCCACAGTCTGGGTTACTTTCAGATGAAGTTATTCAATTAACTTGAAAAAAAAAAAAAAAAGAAGTTAAAGTTTTGGGGGGTTTTGTTTCACATTTTAAGTAATTAAAAAATGTAATGAAGTTTCATAGTCTGTTTAGAAGATTATATATTTGCAATGTTGAGATAGTTTTATAAAGTCTTGGCCTTACCTAGCCACTAGATGGGATTTCAGAACTTCCAGAAATATATCAAAATATTGGCCTCAAATTGCAATTTATTGTTAAATGGACATAGCTGATCAGGAGGTCAATAAATGTCAATACATGGTTCATGATAATAAATAAATACGGAATTTTCAACTATTAATCTGGTAGGATTGCACCCTCTATACATTTTCAGAACATCCCCTTACCTCTGTCACTGCTCTGTTGCCCATTTGATTTACATCCCAGCCTGAAGTCTAACAGTCATCAGTCTTTCTTTGGGTGTTACAGTGTTTCGCTGATATCTTTGAAGGAATCATTTTTTTTGCTTTTTTCAGTTCCTTACAGGAAACATTCACGTTTGTTGCAGACCGTGTGGCAGTATGTATATGCACAAAGATGATGTGTCGCTGCATTGTTTGTATTCTACCCTAAAAGCTATTTTTACATTGCATTTCTTTCTTTTTTGATAGTCCAGCTCCACAGTGAGAACGTACCAAAACAGTAAATCGAGAGTGACCATGAGCCCCGGCTTTAGCTCCCAGTGGAATAGCAGCCAACCTGCTTGGAATACGTACACCTTTCCAAGAGCAAGCTTGCACTACCAGTCCCATGCTAGCTACACCTACTGTGCTGGACATCCCGCTGTAAGTAATTCTAACCTTTCTGCAGTTACCTGAACGGGCTGCAAGATTCCCTGGGAGGTGGAGGCGCTCAGGGGCTGGCAGTTCAGCACGCTCCGCCGGCGCTCTTTGTGTCCCACGGCAGTCAGAACAGCTCATGTGTACTAACCGTAACTCTAGAAAATATAGAATGAGTCTAAGACGTAAGCAAATGTGAAAGTTTCATGGCTCAGTAGAAATGTGTATATTTTTGTACATTTAGCAGTCCTTCTCCTCGCATGAAATTATTGTTGTGTGTCTGGGTTTTAGTGTCAGGGATGTGGGCTGGAAAGCAGGATTATTGATGGCTTCTTTTCTGTTTCTACTGAGTCTGTTAGATAAATTAAGTATTCTTTCTATTTCAGAGATTTTAAATTGTGTGGATGAGTCAGTGAAGGAGGGCATCCCTTGTAATCATTAGATTTGCTAATATTACTACTTTATTATTAATGTGATCAGTAGTGAACTCACAATCTTGTTGCTAGGCGAAGAGTACTGGTCTTCTGTAATTTGCGTGAACTAGTGGCCAAAAAGAATGGGGAGGGGGCGCTTGCTGTTGTTGTGTGTTTTAGTTTGACAACCATGAAAGGGTCACAGCTGAAGGCGGATGGTGGCTTTTGTCATATTGGTGCAGCAGACTACTTACAGCAGAGCCCTTTCGTTCTTTTAGTTTCTGATTTTGAAAGACTCTGAGAGAGTCAACTGGGGAAGACCTCGTTAGTGCAAGCAATCTTCCTTTTTTCCCACTCTACACTTGGTTGTTTTAATGTTTGGATTTGAACTTAGCCTTGGATATTGTTAGAACTTCTTAAAGGACATACTATCTTAACATCCTGTCATGTGTATGTAATGAAGTTTTGTCATCCCATAGTGAACTCCAGTAGGAAAATAGGGGAAAGTGCAGCTTTTACTACAGAAGGAAAATTGTGCTATGCAATCTCATTGCGAGATCTTTGTGATTTGATTTAGATCTGCTATCTTACCTGCCAATAGACTGTTGGCCAGAAATTTGGGTTAGGAATTGTCTCAAGCATTACCATGGTAATTGAAATAAAGGAGGGGAATAAATTTGTAAAATCTTATCTCTTTTTCTGAGGTGGTGAGATCTCAGAGTGAATTAAACATCTCTATGGATTCTGCTGTTTGCTCAATTCCATTACGGTGTCATTGAAAATGATAAAAACTGTTGTGAAGGAAAAAAGCTATTTGGCATTGGAAAGGCACAGATATTTTCCTCATTTAGAATGATGGCTCAGAAAGAATCCCTGTACAGCTTAATTTAACTTAAACTGTGGCTATTCAAGTCATTAACTGCTCCTTAACTTTGATCATTTAGAATAAACAGTACCCTCTCTGTGAGTCGAACTTTGACTCTACGTAGCAACAGAGTGAACAAGAAGAATGCTATTCTGCCTGTAAGATGCTTTAAAAATGGAGACACCTTTGTATCCATATGAATTAAAATGTCAGTCAAAGCACAGGAGTCTTTTTTAGACTAATTCCACAGTTTCTCTTTCCTTTGTTTAGACTAGAGTTGATGGTAGCTCAGCTAGAATTGCTTTATCTGTAGAATATTTGTTTGCATTGAGCACCTTAATATGTAGTCACTGGAAACGATACTTCAGTCTGGAAGTCGGTGTAGCTGATTATTGGAAAGTAGAGATTTCAGACTAGCAGAGTTGCGTAAATCTTTGTGCAGATTGTTTGATTAGTCCTGCCCTCAGGTCCCTGGGTTCAACTGTTTAGAAAACTTGGCACATTTCTTGGCTGCTGCTCACCTGAGGAGCTCTGCTGTGGTGCTGCTCAGCAGAATACTGGACTGATCTCCTAGGCTGCTGGTAAGAAGCTGTAATAGGTTAGCTGCCATTGCAGTGCCCACCACTGGGATCGTGTACTTTTTCCATACCTTCCCTACTTCTGCAGGCTCTGAGGGTGAGGCCGTAAGCGGCGCCCGGGCAAGGCACTCCAGCAAACTCAGCTCCTCCCACCTGCAGCATCAGGTGAGGGCCAAGTTTTCCGAGAGAAAAAAATGCCTTAATATTTCCTTGAATATCCGTTGCTCTGTATATGATAAAGTTAGAATTAGTCTGGTTCCTGTTTCTACCTTAGATTTGTTTAATCTGGGCTCAAACCAACACCTCTGTGGCAGATGAGAAGAGTAAAAGCTGGATATGGAGGAGCTCCTTCATTTGTGAATCTTCCCAGTGTAACATGATCAACTGGTTATCTACTACATTTCAGAGGATTTTATTTGTCCTCATCTGACACAGGCTCACCCGAACAAGCTGTATGTGTTATTACTGTATGAAGCTGTTTCTGCAAAACCTCCCACATGGAATATGTCTAGAGATCATTGTAGTTTCTTGATGCTTTGGAGGCTAACAAACTTATGAGTGCTTTGCAAGTTCAAGGCAGACAAATGTCAGGGAGTTGGATCTGGCCTTCAAGTACTTCAAGATATTAGTCCCTGGAGAGCATGCCAAGAGAAAAGCTTTGAATTTCTCTGCTGTTTGGAGGAAAGCTGAAGGAAACAGAAAAGATTCATGTTAATTGGGCCAAATGTAACTCAAAAAAAAGAAAAATCCTCTAATTCATTTTTTTTCTGAATGAAATAAAAAATATCATACCAAGTGCAGTGTTAAGAGACCTTTATGACTCTGGCTGGTCCTGAGAAGTATGTCTGAGCCAAAGGTGAGGTTTTCATTTTATTTTGTCCAAGAGCACACTCTGCATCTCTCTTCCGTAGTGCCACAATCATTGATTAAAAGCAGTCTTTTCACCCTAGGAAAGAAGAGAACAGGAAGTTTGTTGTAACAGAGTAATTTTTCAGCTCTTGGAGTAATCTAAGGGGAAAAAAGACTGCATATCATCACAGTCAACAGTGCAATGCAGTTAGAAGACACTAACTTCTGCTAGCTATACTGGAGGCAGGATACCCTGTAGGATCAGTGTATACTAATATGAGTGATAATGTGGTGGATGGCCCTTACAAAGTATACGACAACTTGGTTTTCCTATTAGGGGCTAGAGATTCCCCTGGCATTTACACACAGAGGCTTGCAGCCAGAGCAATATAGCATGTAGTGCTCAGAATAGGAGGGAGACACCTAGCCATCTAACATGCTTTCTCTTTAACTGTCTTCACACAAGGAAGATAAAAAAGAAGATTAAAAAATAGTCAAAGTAATTCTGATTATCCCCACTGGGCAAGATAGGAACATCGTTTGAGCACTTCCACATCTGTGCGGGTTTCCTACCCATGCTTTTTCCATTGTCTCAAAGACTCACGTGATTTCCCTTTCTCCACATTTTGCTGGAAGGATGATAGAATTTCAGTAGATCTTAGGAAATCTTGTCCAGTGAATTAACTCTTAACAAATAGCTACTTAGATTGTGGTGTAATTTTAAAGTAGTACATGTGTAAAGTGGGCAAACAAAACGCAGATCTCATCTGCTTTTGACAGTTTCAGTTGAAATTGTAAGGGAGTCTCTTGTGTCTTTCTTGAATATTCATGTAGCAGTCACAGATATCTGCCACGCTCACTGATGTAGAAGTCAGCCCTTACTTATGCAGGAATTTGTCAATGTGATGTTCTTTGATAAAGCACACAGTACTGTTGCAGACTGAGTTACCCTGCAGGGTTTGAAACTTTTATTGTAGGCCCATGGGACGATGAATTTAGTGGCATGTATTAATTTCTTTATGTGCATACAACTCTGTAGCATATATGATGTCTTTGCATACCTTATCTAGATATGCAACTCAGCATATGTAGGACTTTCTGCTAGAATCTCTTCTGCACTCTAACGGGATTTGGTCATGTTCCACTAGATCAGTGACAGCCTTTAAAGCATGATTGGTTAAATCTGTAAAGTTATTATTTGGAGCTCTACAGATAATGTTTACAAGCTGTTACATCTGAGATGTCATATGTGGATCAGACAATCGGTTTGCTAAGCAGTACTTCTGTCCCCATTCCAACAGTCTGTCCCCAGACTTCTTTCTGCTAACTTCTTTAAATGCATGATTGCTTCTGAAATTATGCTGTTAGTGGGAATGTGCAAAGCAGAATCCAAAAAAAAGTGACACAGAGTTCTATGAGATGCTACTGGCCTTCTTTAACTCACTACTCTGAGCCCTAGCAGGATCTCAAATCTTCAGTCTTAGGAATCTTAAGACCCAGTAGAAGGAGCTATAGCTCCCTTTGCGCTTTCCCCCTGACAATTCTTGGACAGAAAAGCAGAAAGGGAGCAAGGCTATCACTGTAGGCCACATTAATGGAAGGTCCTACTCACTGTCATCATGACTATGCAGAGTGCATCGCAAAAATTCCCAGTGGCAAGAAGGTAACCCTCATTGCTGGTGACAGAACTGCAGGACTGCAATATTGCACAGCTGTAATGCTTTATGTAAAGTGACTGTTTTGATCATTACCACACAAATTGGATTAACATCTGTACTGAGCTCTCTGTGATTGACTTTATTAACAAATTATTTTGTATACATTTATAAAGTAAGAAACCCTGCAATTTTTATGTGATTAGATAATACAATATTTAGGGACCACCTGGGAATGTGAGATGCAATTATTAATTTGTATGTATACGCATATATATCTACTGGCTTAATTATTAGCTTGTATATATCTGTTTCTGTACACAAGTTTTTGGCTAAAATCCTTACAGAATGACATACGAAGGTTCTCAGGGCAGGGCTGGTCTTGGGTGTTGATCTCTAGCCTTTTAATGTGATCTTGTCTTCTGAAATGTAAACCTAGTTAGGGAAAACATTCTTGTAAGAAGTGTAATATCCTACTCAAAATCAGTTCTGTAGCACAGAAATAAGACTGACAGACGCAATATACTGATACGTGCCAAATTCTTAATGTAGACCATAAATTATGTGACCATACACTATAATGCAAAGAGGATGTTTTAAAATGCAGATTTCCTTAAATCCAGGGAGTGTTCAATACATACAGCATGGGTGTCCTGTTCAAAACAGGCTTTGTTTCTCTAGAAATAGAACAAACCAACAATCCATTTTTGTTTTCATAGCAAGATCTTTCCAGTGAATAATTTTCGTTGCACCTCTTCTTAGAGAATGAGACAGTGCTGAGAGTTAAATGCTTATGCAGTATAATACTGTCCTTTATCACGGCTAATTTCCAAGATAGCTGTTTAAACAGAAGCTGTTGCTTTCTGATCTGGCTTGAGCCTCCTGCCTGATTCATTTTGTAATGACACGAACAGTGGATTGTGGATTCATGGAATAGAGCTGGTCTGATTAGAGATGAAGAAGCTTCCTTTCACACATCCACATCCTTATAATCAGCAATGATGGAGAAGGAAATAAATAGTACAGTAGGCATGAATTGGAAATGTCTTTGTAAGAAACTCTCAATTTCACTTGAATTTCTGAAGTCTTGGTTTTCTCTATCCTTAGCGTTAACCCCTTCTTACCCATAAGAGCCTTTCGTGGAGATTGATCTCTGCTGCTCTTCAGCCAGTATTTCTTTGATGCTGCAGGCCAATGTCGTTATAGTAGCCTCGGGTACAAAAAATGGAAACAGATCCAAAGATCATACACTGTTGAAGGACCATTGAACAAAATGTCTGCTACATGACACTTTGGTCACAGTCTTTCAGTATATAAAGCGTAAGGGATGTATTTTGATCCTCTAAAGATGGTGATCACTTTACAGAGCACTGTCACAGCCCCAGCTTCAGAAGCCCATTAGTTAATCTGGGGAAAGCTCAAGTGTGGGCTGGAGAGAGATGTGAAAGAGAGTTCCCAATCACAAGGAAAAAAGATTTATCACCAGAAGCTATTTTTTGTAATTGCTGATATGTTTCTTATGAAATACTGCAGGAAGAAGTGAGGGAGCAAATGAAAGAGGCAGTCATTAAAGTGAGAATGAAAAGGATGACATCTCTGTTGCTGGGTGTCCGTTGTGGTATGTGCCGGGTAGGAGGAAAGTGAATGAAGAATTGTGGAGAAAGGAATTTTTTTTAATTGACAAGATCTTGTATCTATCAGGTGCAATGAGTAGCTTAGTGATCAAGTGCAAATCCATATGCTAACTGCTGACGTAAGTTATTTACTCTGTCTATTGCCTCCATCTACAGGAACAGAGCCTCACAACCATGAACTTATTAGGCCGCAAACGTAAAACACATTTTCACTGTGTCTCAGCAGCTTTGGGGAAGAGAGGGTGGAAATTTCAAACCCCCAAACAAATATGTCGCTTAATTAACTTTTCTCACCATCTGTGCTTACTTATAGCTGAGGCAAGCGGTACCAGTGACTTGTGAGATTGCTTTCAATGCTGCCTCTTTAGGCCAGCTTTTCAAAGCAGCAATCACATGCAGTTAATTCCGATCAGATCAGCTTATCAGCTCAGTTCATTGTAGCACTTTCATAATCATTCGTGTGTGACAGCCCATTAAAACTTGGCCAGGCCTTTAAAAAAAAATTGTAAAATCCACGAATGTGTTTTACATTCAGCCTTTGAGGTATCCAGTGTATTTGTTTTGTGTATTAACCTTTGAAATTGAACTACTGTGAAGGGTTGTAGGGAAAAGTCACTAGTAATATATGACTTTTGCCAAAGTAGTTTACTGTATTTTACCTCAATGAGTAGTTTTATTTAAAAATATATATATGATGCTGTGATAATTGTGTTAAATGCTGTCTGCTGCTCCACTTGACTCCTGCAAAGGTACAATGCTGCAGGTGCAGCCTGCCAGGCCCAGGAGGGCTAATGTGGAGTGTGTGAAAGGCCACTGCCCATGGGTGGTTCAGGTTGACAAGTGAGGTTCTCCTTTATGGAGGACTCTTGGTGGATAGCAATTACAGTTGGAAGTTGATTGCCCTGGTCAAAAATGGCAGGGCCTCTCCCAGTGGAGAGCACTGATAATGCAAAACATTTCAACTGACTTCCAACAAATATTTTTCAAAAAGTCTGGGGAAATGGAGAAGTTCCACCTAAATTTGAGTTTGGAGATGTGTGGTTTCAGAATTCTGATTTTTATCATAGAATCATAGAATCATGGAATGGTTTGGGTTGAAAGGAACCTTACAGATCATCTCGTTCCAAGCCCCCTGCCATGGGCAGGGACACCTTCCACCAGACCAGGTTGCTCCAAGCCCCATCCAACCTGGCCTTGAACACTGCCAGGGAGGGGGCACCCACAGCTTCTCTGGGCAACCTGTTCCAGGGTCTCACTGCCCTCATAGTAAAGACTTTCTTCCTTATATCTAATGTAAATCTACCTTCTTTTAGTTTGAAGTCATTACCCCTTGTCCTATCACTACGTGCCCTTATGAAAAATACCTCTCCATCTTTCTGGAGGGAGACATTTTCACATTACGTGTGAATTTGTTTAATGCTGTTTATTCCTGTATCTGCCACTCATTTACACATCACAGATATTATGTCTTGTTATTCTTTCTCACCAGATTAATTAAAGAATGTTGTGGATTGATATTACTTGATGTCTTTTACAGATTTGTCTCTAGCTTGTATTTTAAGAGAAAAAAATCAAATTTTCCAGAAAAAAAGACAGAACAAAATATCTTTTTCTAAACTATTAGTAATAACAAGATTGGAAAAAACCCTCTGTGTGTAACTCTTGTGTAGTTACTTTCAGTAAGAAAGATTTCTGTGTGGAAAATATAATTGTAATCTTTTAAATGACAAAAAATAGATATAGCTATATATCCAAAGTATTGGTAAAATATGTACCGCTGAAAAGTTTCTCACCCCCTCCTAGTACTAAGAAGGTCAACCGTTTTGGGGATGGGAACTTTTTGTTTACAAACAGACTCTATAGGAATTTTCTTGCTCATTCTAGAGGTGGCAGATACACGCAGACAAAAGGTATTTTTGAATAGACTTGAAAAATACAAACCAGATGTGCTGCCTTTTTTTTAAAAAAAAAAATTCCCTAAATTTAGACTGTAAAATAGACTTGTAGGAGGCAGTAAATACAGATCTCAGTAAATGTCTATAATTTACAACTACAGATATATATCTGCCTGTACATATCTCTACACGGATTTGTGTCTGCATTCATATATGTGTGTGTGTGTCTATATATATGTACATACGTGCTTCTAATGTTTATTTGTGTTTTGGATTTCTGCTTTAATTTAGCAAATAGCAGGTCCATGGTTCTAATTCAGCTTCTCCATCTCATTTCAGTGAGCCAGATGGGTTGTCTTTAGGATTTCTTTCTAAAGGTGATGAGTTCCTCCAAGCTCCAGATAAAATCCTGGTGTTAGGACTCAAGAGTAGATGTTACAAACTGCCAACCTGTCACATGTTTTGGAGACATCTGACGCTTTTTGAAAGATTGATTATTTCAAAAGATCAGCAACTGTCTTGCTTTCATTTTAAATAGCTGACACGCTCAGGAGACTTCCTTGTTGTATTGCAGCCCCCAAGGGCTAAGAGTTTTGGACTAGTCCAAACAAATACTGCTTCAAATGATTTTGCTGATGGGAGTCTTTATCCTCTCTCTTATTTTTTAATTGGGGATATTGATTTAATATAAACCTACCCAACTTAGTGAAGGCATAGGGGATGAAAATTTTCTTTTTGCACTGAGACCTACCTCCTTGCCTTGAAGTTTTATTTACACCAGTCTTGCAAAAGAGATGATACTCAACAGCACTGTCAACAGCGACTTCAGTTTACAAAGAGAGCTGGAAGAAATGCATGTCTGTGGGAAATACTGATTTGTCAAAATTGAAACGTTCTTTTGATGAAATTTGAGGTTTTTTACCCATAACAAATTTCAAATGTTGTTGCTTTACTGGAAACCCAAATGCTGACCAAAGATCATTTGTCCCTTGCTGTTTTCTGGCATATGTTCCACCAGAGATTTACACACTTTGTTGAGAGCACATGATCTAAAAAAGACCAAAACTCCAGAGTTCCTTGCAAGGAACTTTTCCTGCTACTCAGGGAACAACTCCTTACAGTACTCTCTTGACTTTTTCCTGGGTAAGGACTCTATTGACCTCAGAACTGTACCAACATACTGTAGAAGCAGCTCCCTGTCCCAAAGGATGTAACTAGATGGGACAGAAGTTGGGAAGGCAGGCAGGGGCAGTGAGAGAAGGGATCCTACCCAAGGTCATGCAGCTGTTGAAGGAAAAGAGTGGCAGTAGGCTTTGGTTGTCTTTAATCCCAAGTTGGTGTCTTATCCGTCAAACCAGGTGGGTTTTCTGCATTTTTCCAAGTATATAACTAAGCAGTGTTTAATTTCGTTTTAAAACCTGTGGGTATAAGGTGATGGAGGTTTTTCCTGAAGACCAAAACTTCTAGCTGAAAGCAAGTATGGTTAGTTATGTTCTTTGCTTTTAATCAGTGACTCTTTTCTGTGCTATATCAGGTTCCCATTGAGGATGTTAAATACAGACGTTTGTGCTTTTGGGAAAAAGAGACATGCTTCCTGCAAGGACATCTCTCCCCAGGCCATCACTCCTTTGTTTCTTTGCTTTTATTTTATTTTATTTTGGGGCTGTCAATATTTTAGTATAGTTTTCCATGGTGTTCCTCTTCTTAGCTGCAGGATGGACTGCCTGGATTTTGCCAAACAGACTACCTTTAGGTTCCATGAGAAGCAGAATTTTTTCCATTTGTCCCATTCATGTGCAAATATGAATGATGTATTGGGTGTACAGGCAGCTTCCATGCAAGAGGGAAAAATCTGAAAGGGCCTGGAAATACCGCAAAGATCTTTGTGGAGGTTCTTTACAGTATTTTCACCTTTTGCTCTTTTTTCTCATCTTTTTAAGCATTAGTCTTTTGGCATGGTTAGGTGCTAGGAACATCTTGGCACTCAAGGCAAATGGTCTGTCCTTCTGCCCTGGTGACCTTTCCTTGGATGTCTGCCTGCATGGCTCTGATGAAACCAGAGCCACTGCGGATCTCTGCCAAGCACTTACAGTCAGGAAGAGCAAAACTCAGCCTTTATGTTCAGCGTGGTCACAAACTCTCTACCGTTGGCCTCAGTGATCTTAAAGATCTTTTCCAACGTAAGTGGTTCTATGATTCTGTGAAACACTATGAGGGTTGTCAGGAGATCTAGGTTGTGGTCTGTTCCAGCATATTCACTTCTGCTCTATGCTAGGTTCTACTGCAGCTTCTCTGTGTGGTCTTGGAAAAGCCGTGCGGTTTTATTTGTTCCCCCATCTTACTTTATTTCCTCATTTGTATCATGCAAATGAGAAAGTTTGCCCACAAACACTTAGATGTGCAGCTGATTTTTTTTGTATTGTCAATGATTTATTTTAAAAGTAGACTATTTTAAATTTCTAGAAAGCATCTCAATTTTTTCTTTGTTATCAGGGTAGTCTTTTTTTGAAAGCTTCCCTTTCTGCAGAAGCTGCACTAGTAGAAATCCTCATATTGTATACAGCTGGATGAAAGGTTGGATTGAGTTGTTTTCCTACCAAAATACAAAGTGATTTTCTTTTTGAATCTTTCTTTCCGTTTGGCCGCTACTTAATGTCTTTTGTCTGCTTAAGGAGAACAGGTGCAATTATTCACCTCTGAGTCCTGGGAAAGAAATTGTAATTCAGCATTTTAGAGAGGAATGTAATTCACTGCCCCACATACAGTACGTTGTGCAGGTCAAACAGAATTGTGAAAGCTGTAGCATCATAAAGGAGAGCATACGATGAACAATGCTTGGTACCAAATCAGGCTGTTTATCTTAATTCTTTATTTGGGAGTAGAAAAGTAAAAGAATTAATTATAGATTGAAGCTTGATAGAATTGTCTTTTCAGTCTTTTAAGGACAAAATCTCTTGGCAATACTACGTGAGGAAAAGGATGTGTGAAGGTTCTCCGACTAGTTCACTGGGATGTAGATTTTAAAGCAGTGGGAGCAGATCTGTCATTAGACCAAGACTTCAAAAATGTAGCACAGAATTTGTTTCTGAAGAGAGGAAGTTCTCACCCTTTCCTCAAAGAGCAACCCTTCCCACCACTAGTTAAGATACTCTGTCTGACTACATAGAGGTTGCAGCTGAGAGTGAATATATTTGATTGGTATTTAATAGATTAATGACAGAAGAGATCTGTTTACAGAACAAAATTCTGCACTGGGTAAACTAACAGAGTTTCTAGCTGTTGTCACTTACAACTGCAGAGCAGCTGTGTCCCAGCATACTTGTTGCTTAAGAATAATGCAAAGTTAACAGATTTAATTTAAAGATACTTAGTTCAAGTTTCAAAACATTTTTTCTCATCTGTGGGAAAAACAAGTCAGATTACTGTTTGTGTGTATTGTGGCTAAGTCTTTTCATTGCAGTCCCTATTTTTACTTGCTGATAAGTTTATGACACTTGCAGCTTTCTGGAAGAAACTAGTCAGGTCTGGTCTAATCCTAAAGGCAAGTTGCCACGGAATTAGAGTCCTGGAGTCTTTTTTGCTGCTTCATAGTCACAGAATTTAGATGCACATTTCCCACCTTTGTTGTAATAAATAATTTAATTGTCAGATCTTTTCCTCCCCCTAAATGCAAGGCAGTGATTTATAGAATAGATACCGGTCTTTGTCTTTTCAGGGAGTTAAAAGTTCATGCTTCCCCCCCCA
>Ga0065711_1045774_pt1 | contig 13271 bp, 5 predicted proteins | sample Hoacrofraction12_FD_59098 | JGI IMG/M metagenome (GOLD analysis project Ga0065711, IMG submission 59098) | Hoatzin crop microbial communities from Cojedes, Venezuela - Epithelial fraction 12 v2 (version 2) | ecosystem: Host-associated > Birds > Digestive system > Esophagus > Crop | place...
TTTTTTTTTTTTTTTTTTTTTTTACAAAAATCAGCAAAAGAATGCAGTCCTCCTCAAATTTACACGTCCCACACACACTGGGTGGGTCAATACCAGGTATATATAATTTATTTCATGCTTATGAGTTCACAGAGTAAGGCTGAACAGCACCTGCAGGCTGCTCAGTGCTCCCAATAAATATCTCACCTACTTTCAACAGAGACTATACAAAATAGTAAAATTGCTAGTGCTACTTAATTGCTACTTATCCATCAAAGACACCTGAAAGTTCCCAATGTAAACTGATAGTTCACACCAAGAAATACTGTAAAAAATTTTCTGGGCTATTCATCATTTGTAGACACGTCTTCCTTAAAATCACAGCAAGAAGGAAAATATACATACACGAGTATGGTCTTTGGCCTTAACTCACTACAGGGTGTCTTTTGGGTATCATAAGACCAATCAATGGAAGACACGAAGTGCTAGAAAGATCTTATCTTACAAGCAGGCACCTCCTCATTGACAAGATGGCAGCAGGTCATTTTAAGGGTACGGAGTGAGAAAGACACAGAGGTTTCAGAGCAAAATGCTTCCACTGCCTAGAGAACTGTGACCAACATTTAATGAGAATGACATTGATATATTATCACTGGAGTAAGGGTTGCTGCAAAAGACTGTAATACTGGTATACCTGGCCCAGGCTTTAGCTTTCCAGTAAGAAAAATGAGCCAAGAAGGGCTATACATACAAAGTTTAAATCAGAACTAAATTTGGACTAACGTTGTGCAACCATATAGAACAGGATATTTTTCATACACTCAGGCAAATGTCATAGCAGGGAAAAGAGATGCTGACCAGGATGTGAATGAAGCCAAGTCATTCTTCCAGAGAACTCTCCAAAAACGACTTCGTAAGAAGGATTCCAGTTTTCACACACATATGTTACCAAAAGAGGCTAAAAAAATGAATTAAATTTATTTGTCTAAAGAAAGCTCTGTAGGCTAAGTATACTGTCAGTGTACTTCAAGGATTACAGCATGATAAATACATCTTTGCCTCTTCTAGTCTTCACTCACAGAGATGATTTAGATTGTGCTGCCTGCACACAGTTCTGTGAGATGCAGACATGATACCTGGGGTGGGACAGGGGTCATCAGTTACTGGCACTGGACAGAACATGTGCTACAAAGGCTGGACGTATAGTGCAGCTACTGTTTGCCATAATCCCACCAAGGCCCTGGTAGGCAACACGCTACCTTCTCCATTTTTAGACACCAACGATAACTTGCACCCCACTCCATAAAAAAAATGAGTATGAGATGTACAATGGCAGATTCTGATCAAGTGTTAGGTAATAAATACAGGCTACTAATGACTGTTTATCTCTCTACAGCACAGAATGAACTACAGAGATGCATTTGCATTCAACTTCAAAGACACTGTTCAGCTATTAATCCCATCTATATAAAAATTTGAAAGCGTGGCTAAAATAATCTTATTTGTCCTAATAATATTTCAACTTTCGAAAATGTCAAATTTTAGCAAAATTCACAATACCCTTTTTCGCTCCTCACTCAGGTTGCCACTTTGGGACCATGCCAACTTGTTAAACCCCAGACAACACATCTAAATAAGATAGGACATTTTTCATGTGCTTACGCAAACGACACAGTGAAAGAAAGAGATGTTGACCAGGTTGTGAATGAAGCTGAGTCATCCTTCCAGAGAACTCTCCAAACACTACTTTGTAAATCTAACTACTTCAACAACTCCAACATAAACAATGTTCTTTGAAGTAAGAATCTCAACAACATATCATAAGATCAGATCAACTTCCTACAAGAGATGAATATACATCAGCTAAGAAGAAAGGTACAGAAGTAAAAAGAGTGCAGCTTGCCACAAGTATTTCTTGGAAGCAAGCAGGTATGCTACGGTTACCACAGCAGAAACCTCAATCTCCACTCATCTACGTCTAAATATATTTTGTCCTTCTTCCTGTAACTAAAGACCTAGAACTGGGAGAAAAGAAAGATACTGCAATTACAGAACAAACTAGAGATTAAATACAGAGAACCTGAGCTAGCTTTCAGCACGAGTTACTGACTGTAGTCTAGCTGCCACTACATAAACATTCCCTAGTGCAACAGCAATACCAACAATTAGAGTAACTTGTCGTAAAATCTGAAAATCATGAGTATTATGATCCTACAGACTGAAAGCAAAATCTCTTTGGCCTCAGAAACAAGGGTTATTCCTTTGTTGATAAGCATCATTTAACTTTATAAAGCCATTTTTTCCATATTTCTGTTTATTAATATTGGAACATTTTCAGGTGAATCTATATGAATATTTTATAGAGCTTTGCAAGCTTTTGATTAATTCAGTTGGACACTGTGGAATTCGTTTATTTTTTTAGCATTCACATTGCATTTGGGAGAAACTGCATCTGCTTTGCTTTTAAGAATCCCTTCAAAAATACTTCTTTAGATTTTTACTGAATTCCAATGCATTTTATCTGTCTTAACAAGATAACGAATTCCACCTCATTATTTGTGGTTAACAAAGCACTTAAATACATTCTTAGATGTACTTCTATTCTGTACAATACTTAAACCTATGTAGGCCCCTTCCAGCTGAATATATTCTAAGTCTCATTGTCTTCAGTAAGAATTTATATGAATCAAATAAAGTGCATCCCTAAGTGCATCTGAGTAAGGACGCTTTTCTACATCAGGGTTGAAATGCTACCACTTTCAAACACTACTTGGTTGCAAGAACATCTTCCTTTATAACTTGACATCATCAGATTTTCTAATCTCTATGCACTAATTGCGGAGAATAGACACATGCAGTCCTTACGTCCTTTACATGTCAAGTGACTTAGGAAAAGAGATCAGAAGTAATTTTCTCTGTCCATAAACTTTAATAAATGAAACAATTATTTTCAGCATCTCATTTTCAGGATTACAGTGGCCAAATAGGAAATGGAGGCATCCAAAAAACAATTTATAGCTCTTGAGAATGTACTCCCACTAAAAGCAGCACTCCTAGAAGTGCTCATACAAGTGCACAAACTAATTCCAGCAGAAGAAAAAGCACATGTCTGTCAGTGTTACACTCAACTTTTGGTAAACCAAGCAAACATCCACATGGATAATCTTACCCCCATGTTAAAACTTCCCAGTATTCAGGCAGTACACCACTACAAGTGTAAGTGTAAGAAGTTGAATATTGCCGTAACTGACACATGCACACTCCAGGACTGACATCCAGGAAGCAGGTAAATGACTTTCAGAAAAGCTTGTACTACTTCGGATCAAGTCAGCCTGGCTTCAGGATCCAGCAGTATCTAAACAATTCAGCACCAAAGCACTTTTGTTTAGCACTGTTATTAGGCAAAGAAATGGGACCTGAAAAGGGATTTTAAATTTTTAAATGCTTTAAATCATTAACCAAAAATTTAGGACTTATATGTTTTTCAATTAACTTTTGACAGATGTCAGTTCCACGCAAGACTCATTTTTTTAATCAACCATACACACAAACAGATATTGTGTCTTACAAAACACTCCACTACCACTGCCGTGAAGGACTTCAACTAGCTTACTTCAGGACTCATTTTTCAGTAGTCTAATTCAGCCATTAAAAAAATAGACTCCAGGCTGAAACCCCACATTCGAAAGTTTTAGTCCACAAGCATTCTTTCAATTTAATTTGGTTTAAATTAGAGTCTTTTCAAGTTATAAAATCATCATCTTAGAAAAATGTTCTTGTTGCTCAAAAATAGCTTCGAATTTCGCTACTCTATTCGATTAAGTGAATGAATATAACTAAATTTAAATGCAATATATTATGTTCATTTACCCCTCAAGCACTCTCAGTGAAATGAAACCAGGCTATACAAGTCAGTGACAAATGCAGTCTAAAGACTTACGCAGATTAAGAAAGTAATACTGTTGATAATATATTTTTGCCACTCTTGTATAAAGATGCCCAACATTGTTCAGTGTGCATAGATACATTATTCCTACAACATTTGTAGCTTTTTGCAGCTACGTACTTTTCTTCACCTCAGCAGTCTCCTCCATTTTCTGCTCCAATTTCAGTGGATAGCAGTTATTTCTGCCCTGATATCACTTCCACGTATCCCTTTGCCATACAGTATTTGGTCAATCAACAAGTCTGCCACAGAAATTCACAGTATCTAAAAGCATTATGTTACCTTACTCTGAAGATCAAATTAACTCTTAATGACTTGGAGCCCCAGCTCCAGCTAGACAGAGAATTTTCGACACCTCTCACATAATCAGTAATACCACAATCGCACCTGAAGTTAGAAAAGTCATTATTTTGTACTTGACACACAGCTCTGACTAAGCAGCCCAGGTTTACAGTGTGGAATGCTCCAGCTGGCAGGTGCTAGGATGCTTTCATGCACCAGCCAGTGAGTCACCTCATTTTGCCAGTTAAAAAAAAACTCGTATGTATTCTACACCACACAGAAACAAGATTTTCCCTCGGAAATCTCTCATGGTTGGGAATCTATCAATACTGCTTAACTTCAACTGCTTGCTTTTACATATATGGTTACTAAAACTTGAGGAAGCACCTGTTTTCAAAGGGATCTAATTAATAAACTATTTTTCGATTCCTGGCATTAAAAGAAAAGCTTGAGTATTTGTGGCACATTCATAGCTCCACAAGAATTTCAGCTTTCTTCCCACTGGGATACTCATTATAATTCAGAACCATTTAAGTTACCAGTTGCAAGAACAAGTGAAAGTTAAAAAAGAAGAGTTACATAGGAAAACCATAAACAATTCAAGAGACCCTGATTCATCTATTGAAAGAATTCGTATTCCATGTACTAAGGGTTTGTTCCTAGGATTATAGTATTAAAAGTGGTACTCTTGTCATTCAGATATGCGCATTCTTCTTTCTGCCTATTGTTTCATATTTTTTTCTTTCCTTCATTCTCTGTATATCCAGAAAATAACAGTGTGTTAGAAAACACACTCAAACCAGAGTGATTTATCTGCTTACATCTTCCAGAAGAAAAGTTTGGCTCCCTTTAAGTCTTCCCCCAGCAAGTCAGAACTGTTTATCACTTACACATTTTATGATTTTGCTTGTATTTCAAAATTTCATTCCAATTAGGCTTGCCCCAGTCCAGCTCTGGATTTATGACTGAGGAAGAAACCCATTTCCATCAACTTTCACATCACTGCAACTCGAGGAGAAATGAGTCCAACTTCGCATTGCTCCTCAAGGAGCGTACAAGGCAAAGGAACTTTCCAGCAGTTTTTCTCCACATGGAATTCTGGTTTATACATCACTATAAATAGTCAACAATATGGATTTACCAGTATCCTTCAAAGGGCAACTTGCAAGCCTCATTTCACAGTTCGTTCCTTTAACAAGGCAGTGTCGGTCCTGCAGAGTATCCCTCAATATCTTAAATGAGTGATATAACAGCATACAGTACATAACTACCACCCTACTAAATTGGTCTCAAAAGAACTTCAAAAGCAGAGAGGTAGCAACACTTCATCTGAAATGGAACAGGGTATTAGATAAGGCAGGGCAAAGGAAAAACAAATTTTCCTATTTTAAAAGCCTCATCCACACATGCAATCAGCAGCTTTAAAAGTATTTTATAATCACGTATCTGCTTCAAGATTCTGATAGGCTACATATCAGACTCTCACTGATCACCTTTTAATCATGTCCTTGTATGTCAACGGGATAATAAAATAATTTCCAATCAAGCACTTACTTTGATTTGTCCTGGTTATGCAGAGGCTTCTGAGAAAATATTTTGGCCATACCTAAAAAAGCGTAGATATTTTAAGGCTGCTGTAACAAATAAAACTGATCATGTCTTTTGTTTGTTTGTTTTTATTTCTCACAAAAAAACAGAGATGCTTAATTATGTGTCCATTGTGCGCCTCCATAGCATTCTGTCCTGTTCTTTTTTGGCAGTGCAAAAGGCAGTAAGATGTCGTAAGTGGAAAGCCCTGATGTAATAAAGAGTTATCATACATACTTTATCTAGATCAGATATGTAAACCTCCTCCCTTTTCTATTCATTTGCTCCTTCCTGTACACCTGGGTCACATTCCTTTCATTAACAGAAAAAATCTAGCTACATGTTCCCATCATCCAATAAACAGAAATGGAGGTGTCAAATTCTTCACCTTGATGACCTCAGAGGTCAGCTGACAAACTGGATACACTTACTTCCACTTACAGATATTTCTTGCTTTCTACTTGTGTTTTTTAGCATAACAAAAAAAATGCCTTTCACACAGCCAGTCTTCATTATTGTTTCCGAAGCCTGCTCTATGTAGCTTTAATTGATGCTACTTTGACAAGTTCTCAAAAGCAGTGGACAGAACCCCAAGTCCTCCGTTTTCCTGGGTTTTTTATAAATACCCAGATTTTTGCAGGATGCCATAGAAACCTGGCAAATAACAGCAATACAATTTCACATTTTAAAACTTATCCATAAGGATAAAAGAAACCATACACATAGTTCAATGCCTTGAAAAAGCATTTTAGTCTGAAGGGAGGAGGAAAAGGAACTGACTTGTAAGTCTAGATGCTAGAATCCCATAACAAAAAATAAGTTCCCTAACACTAGCCTGCAATGCAGTTCTTTAAGTACTGAAATAAATCTAAATTAAATTATTATTTCTGATCCTCTGCAGTAATACCAGACATGTGACTGTGATTTTATTGAGAAAAAGTCAGTATGTACTGAAAGAAGAAACAGAAGGGGAAGTCAAATTTGAACGAAAAAGGGCTAATCTGTTCAAAGCTATGAGAACACCTCTACTTTGACTAGACATAGGATTACATATTTCTCTTTGCAGGACAAATGGTGCTTCTGTTTAAACTGTGCAGCATCAATGACTATGATACAGTTTAGTTTTATTCTTCATCAGTTCTTTTATTTTGATATAAACAAACTTCACTGAGCAAAAACACATCATTCTTGCACATCAGGACGAAAGCCTAGGTTTTCAAGCTACATAAATGTCCCTATCGCAAACCCTTGCCTAAAACAATGTTCCACTTTTAAATCACTAGTAATCTGAGCTGGCAATTCTTCGCTACTCTCTACTGCATGTTCTGTGTTTCTTTCTGGTCAACACTTACTCTTCAGACTACTATCACGTTGCATCTCCCAAACAAATCTGTATCACACCAATTGTTAAGCCTTCACATGGAACATTTGAAGGAGAGTCTGAGGCAGAATTGTCTAACACAATGCATCCTCAAAACACCAAGCCTCTTAACAAGCATACATAGCTAAGAAAACTCTTCAGATGAAAATTCTGTATGTCTCGTGATGCAAACTGTTCACGGGATGTACCATGCCTGTAAATCAAATTAGCAACTTTAACAAACAACAATTGGCAGGAAATGTACAGTACTCCTGCCCCTGGGCTGCTGTCCTGTAAAATAAAACAATGATTTATTAAATACGTTTAACCTACATGAAAGCAGTCATAACATCCTCCACAGGTTCAATCTTTTTAAGAGACTGTTTGTTCTTTGGGTATAGAATAAGTACTGTCCATAGAGAACACAAAACTATACAGTTACTAAGCCTTTATATCTTATTAATGAACAGAAAATACACCCACTAAAAACTATTACTTAAAAACTAGAGCAATCAAAGAACATCTACAGTGCAGGTTACATTTGCTTGTTCTGCCTCTGCTATTCTATTAAAATAGTCACTATTGCCTTGAATCACCAAGTTACTTAAGTATTTGTCTAATTTTAAACACGTGAATAATCCCCTCTAGTCAGATGACTACTCACTCCTTTAAAGTTAGACATATGCTTAAGTACCTTTATGAATTGAAGCCTGTAATTGCCTCCAGTTGTTTCTGCCAATTTTGCTGCAAGTAGAAAACCAGAGTTTTGCCAGTGAAAATGTATACCATAATGCTCTTATCACTGCAGAAATTAATTTTGTTTAATTTTTTCAAGTTTGTTTTTCCACCCATAGTTCGAGACAAAGTGTTCATCAAAGTAGATACAATAAAGAAAAATACATTTTAAATGTAAAATATGTGTGAAGGTTTGGTTTCTTTTTCATTAGTTTATAGAAAATCTTTGGTGAAGTATGAAGTGTAATACTTGGAAGACACAGGAGACTTGCTACTTCAAGTAGCTGATACTGAATTTATTGGGCAGAGTCATAAATTGAAAGAGCATGATGATGGATGAAATGAATACAAAAAGAAGCTTCACTTTAGAAGAGTTTTCCAAGATAGGAAGCTCTGCGGTGCTTACAAGAAATAGGGTCCTGGGCTTACTGCAGCACCCTGTGAAGTTCACAGGAAGATTTACATCAAATTTTGAGAGGTGGATTGAACTGTTATTTCTCACAAACTATCAGCTTCCCCTTGTTTGGAAGAAACCACATCCTTGGCAATACCTGCTAAAAGTTCTTACTTTTTAAAGGTTCCTAAAAAAATAGGATAAGAAATAAAAGGGAAGGGGAAGGAATATAAAAAAGAAATATCTCTATTTATAAACAGAATTAAATCCTTGTAAAGTATGCTCCTTAGATCTAATAAGAGCTTTATAAACATACTATTAAAAACACAAAGTCTAAACAATTTATAACATCACAGTTCACAGCCTTCCTGCCTGATCTAAGGCTAAGCCAGAAAATGGCTGCTGTTCTATGGCTACACTTTACATAATTTGCACAAGAATTACGATTACCAGTGGCCAAACGGTAAGAACGAAACACGGCTTGTTATCCTATCTAAAAAGTCAATATTCAAGAATTTGCCAAGAACTGATTTTGCTGGTAGAGCAATACTGTTGATGATAAAGAACTGCATAGACAAGTGGTTAAAAATGCCCACAAGGACGAAATAAAAAGGGATAAACTGAGAAGCATTTGAAGGATTCTGGTTCCTCATTTTCTGGAAAACATCCTTAAATACACTAGACTCACACCTGTAAACTACAAACATGCATAACAATGCTAGCCTACAAATTTCTTCCCTTAGCTAAAGTTTTTGATTAAAAGAATTGTAAAGGCTTTTCAACTTTTCATAACAAATTATTTGGATATGCGCTTTTTCCTTTTCTCCCTGCAAGTCCTAACATTTCCTTATATAAAGACAAACTGGACACAGCCCAAATTTGCCCACAAGTCTTAAAAACACGTAAAATATACCCATAGGGTAACTACTTCTACTTTTGGAATTCTATCCAAGGGTTCTGAATAAAATTCATGTTTGTGTATAAACCACGCATCCTGCTCCCACTGAGATTATCCACCGAAATAACTATCGGCTTAAAAAATAACTGCAATAGCTATAAAAATCACAGTATGGAACACTGAAAAAATTGTTTGAAAGGGAAAAAAAAAGATTAACTTGATCTTATATACAAAAAGGAATGACTACCACTTCCTTCAAATGGGTGTCCCAAGAATTACAATCAGAATTCAAGCCCCATTCCTGAACCATATGGCAGAAATGGGAACATGCAACGGGAGTTTTCAGGAACATGTACTTATAAAATGAATACAATAGGTAAAAAAAGGGGGTGGGGGGAACTGTTCTGTAGTAGTTTAACCTGCTTACCCCTCCAGGATTACCTAGCAGAGGTAAATATGTCATTAACCTAACACAAGTATGACTTCACCAAGCGTACATTTCAAACTGTATCCCGTGCTCCTGAGAATACCCTTCCGCTGCGAGTCTTCCTACGTGGAGCTATGTAACACACAAAGTATTTCTCACTGCAGCATACGGTCACTTCATAATTACCATTTCAGGTTAACATTCTTAAAACGCCTTTTAGAATGATTACTGAATAAATCTGCTCCACTGGATTAAAAAAATCTACAAAGAAATACCTATCGTTTTATTGTTACTATATTAACTCATAATTTTCCCTTGAGAAAACAAAAGGGGAAACTAACCTGATTTTCCACTTTAAACTATGTTCTCCGAGCAACTGCAGTGTTAAAATTTCTGCTAAGACAATCACTGCTTCCAATTTTCCCCTGAAGCTATGACTGTTCATGACCACAGTTTGTTAGAGTGATATACTGAACTTTCAACTTTTAAGAAAATGCCACAAACAAATCCAAATAAAGTGAGCATGCACCTGCTCCCATACTTAATTCTTCTCTTCATTTAGTGAGGTTGTTGAGACCTCTTGTTGAATAATAGTCTGAATCACGTCCTGGTTTAAAGAAATAATCCACAAATAGTTCCTCAAAAATCTCTGGGTTTTTATTTCAAAAGTTTTATAACTAAACAGGGTTCAGCTCTAGCAATAACTCTACAAATTATTTCCACCCACACAAAAAAAACCCAGCCTACTTACTGTACAATTTATACTCAAAACGTGTAACGCTATTTTCCAACTGAAAATAAAACAAACAGTGTGAAGAACTGTAGAGTTCATAGTAGCTTTAGAGAAAATGAAGTCCAATGTATCTCGTTCAAACGGCAAGTGAAATCAGCAAAGCTCACAAGGAGCAGGAGGGGAAGGTCAACCTTTAACTGAACTATTGCAAACGGCAAAAGTGAATTTAGGGCCTTGAGGGGGTGAGAAAAGAGAAGGATGAGAGAGCTGAAATCCTGCAGCATTTTTACAATAGCTTTTTACAATTTATTCATTTCCAGATGATGAAGAGCAACTCTGCAGACAAGGCAAGAGCACCTGAAGAGAAATACAAAGATACCCTCAGTACAGATTTGTCATCTTTTCGTCTTCTCCTGCTCCCATTAATGAAATTCAGAGAAACAGTAAGAACTTGTCAAGGAAAACATCGAGCATTTTAAAACCCCTTGTACTAGCACATCCACGACCAGACAGAAAATCACCTTATTTGGAACATGTTTTCCTTTATTCTAAAGTATTTTTGCTAACACACTGGGTTCCAGAATCTACACTATTTCTGCGCACCCCCACATCCACACAAACAGAGCCCCAAGCAAATAATTACTTTTCCTGTTTACGTAAAATAATTATGCAGGATTTCCTGAGAACATGATTTTCAAATTAGGGACAAACCAAACTGAAGAGTTTGTTTCCTTTACCACAGGAAATGTAGTGGATTTGGTTTTTAACTCAATTTATATATCAATTAAAAAGCTGGAATTTCTTATCTGTGACTGAGTTGTGGCAACTTTTGAAAGTTGGGGAAAACAATGCTATAACAAGTATTTAGCTGTTGAAAAAATCTTTTAGAAATGTTAAATTTAATAGCTCTCCAGTGCATGTCTGGGATTTCTTTGTAATCTTCTTGAGCAATGTGTAATATTCTGGCAAAAGCCCAAACCCGCTCAGTTAGTAGTAGTAGAGAAAAGGAAAGGCTATAAAGCGAATTTGTTGTCTCTTTTTTTTTTATTAGTTTTAGAAACTTTAAACATAAAAGAAATCTTGCTTTACATTAACTTCCCCCTGTTGCTGCATTCCAGAAATTGAGTGCAGATTTGCATGTGCTCCACATGTATCTTTCCATATCTGCCCTACCTGGCCCAAGCAATTACTGTGCATGTGCTGACCAGCTGTGAATGAAGAGGGAGGGGGAAGGGGAAAGGGGAAACAACCGAGCTTTGGACTTGGAAAGCAGAGCGCTGAATTTCCTGGCTTACTCTGTGGCTCACTTAATGTCTTCAGTCAGGTGACCAAAAGAGGCAAGTAAATTACACAGGAGCAGGCACTGGATGTCAAGCAACAGGTTCTAACCACACAATATTCCAATTTCCTTTTCTAATCACTGTAGCCTCAACGGGCATGAGCTACATCCCAGCCAGGGAAATTTTTATGGTTGCTTCTTCACATGCTTCATTTCCAAGAGAATCAAGCATGATGCTGCAGTCCATACATTCCTTCTCATTTTAGGAACTTGGTACTGTCAATTTTATTGATGAATTAATCTGAAAGAGCAATATCAGTCTCGGAATGTTTCCCTTACTCCTTACATGTGATGTAGTATGATACAGCTTAATGCAGTATGATGACAATTGACAAAATCACAGTTGCTTGCAGTTGCATGAACATTGATATAGAATTCGATTTCTTACAAAGTATAGTTTCTACATATTGAAAAGAGTTTACAGTCAATGCATTAGTTTTTAATGCTTAACTTGCATTTGCAGCAGGATATGTTCTGTGAGTATCAAATATTGGCCTCATGTATGTTACAGGATTAAAGAAAAAGTGTACAGTTTGCTTCCGAGTTTATTCTTAGTTTTTAAGTACACATATTAGGAAAAATAGAGAACTAGAATGATGAAAAACAAATTCTTAACTCCTAGAACTCATATGATCACTTTCAGCATCCCTTTTTCATTAATACATCTTTCCAATTCCATTTTCTATCGGTGGTTGGTATTTGTATAGTATGCATACAGAATTACATAGAAAAAAAAAAATCGCTACAACACAAATTGCTGTTGAGCAGAAAAGCCTCGTCTGAATGGCATACAGATATTATTGCCTTCTATTCTTTTTCTGGTTACCTGTCTGAAGGGCGTGGCTCTTACCTGGTATTTTAAAAGTCCTATGACATGCATTGGCAGTGTTTTAATTTCAGATTTGATGCGTCCCAGCTATAGCAGATTTTTAGCTCATCAGCTCAAAAAAGCAGCTGTCTGCAATATGGGTTCATCTATTCTCCTAGCCTTTTCTACTTCAAATATTCTTTAAAAAAAAAATTGTGCTAATCCCTCAGCAGTAAAAAGCAACACTATATTAATTCACATGTGGCAAACACAGCATCTTCCCTGCTCGAGCTGAAACTCCCATCATACCATTAACTCAATTGCCAACTGTTACCAGTTCCACTGCAGCCTCTTTCATAATGGTTCCGGAGACATTCAGTCTGCGGTATTTCTAATTCTCATTACAACTCTTTTACATATATGTTTTAAGACATTCTTGGAGCGTGGCATCAAAACAACAGCGACAATGGACTTGAATAGCATTTTAAATATAACTGATATGATGTTTGTCTCTAACAGCATTTCGGACATGTTAAAAGTCTGCTTATCCACTGGAAGGCATGAGTGTAGGGGCTGGAAGCAGTATTATCAGAAATGTTTTTGGGGTAAGTCTGTCAAGGGGAGCATCTCTCGCTGCAATGACAGCAGACCATACAGTGAATGACTACATCATGCCAAGCCACATGCTCAAAAATCACTCAGATCTCCCAAAAATCACAAGGTTGGCTGAAAATTCATGACATGCTCAAAAAAAAAAAAAAAAAAAACAACACCCAAAAAAAA
>Ga0065711_1045775_pt1 | contig 13271 bp, 6 predicted proteins | sample Hoacrofraction12_FD_59098 | JGI IMG/M metagenome (GOLD analysis project Ga0065711, IMG submission 59098) | Hoatzin crop microbial communities from Cojedes, Venezuela - Epithelial fraction 12 v2 (version 2) | ecosystem: Host-associated > Birds > Digestive system > Esophagus > Crop | place...
GCTGGAAACCTACCCTGTGCCCCATGCCACTGCCCGGAATACCATCCTGGGCCTGGAAAAACAAGTCCTGTGGCGACATGGCACTCCCGAAAGAATGGAGTCGGACAACGGGACTCACTTTCGTAACAGCCTCATAGACACCTGGGCCAAAGAACATGGTATCGAGTGGGTGTATCACATCCCCTACCATGCACAAATCTCTGGAAAGATCGAATGTTACAATGGGCTGCTAAAAACCACCTTGAGAGCAATGGGGGGTGGGACTTTCAAAAACTGGGATACTCGTTTAGCAAAGGCCACCTGGTTGGTTAACACCATGGGATCCACCAACCGGGCTGGTCCTGCCCAGCCAAAACTTCAGCACCCCACAGAAGGGGATAAAGTCCCTGTACTGCACATGCGGAACATGTTAGGGAAGACAGTCTGGGTTAGTCCTGCCTCGGGCAAAGGCAAGCCCGTCCACGGGATTGCTTTTGCTCAAGGACCTGGGTGTACCTGGAGGGTTAATGCGGAAGGATGGGGAAGTCCGATGTGTACCTCATGGGGATTTGAATTTGGGTGAGAATAGTCAATGAATAAATTGTACAAAGTTAATTGTTAAAATAATCCTGTCACTGTCTGTTATCACTGTTATAATTGTTATATGTTATACCAGTAGTATCATAGTAAGAATCGTCCAGATTAAAGAAGGATGGACTTTTTGATGAAACCTAGCAGAGCACAGCGATGATGGGACTGGACCTGGTTTTCAACAGCTGGCATCCAGCAACTTCATCAAGATCAACATCTCCGACCTTCAGACTGTGGGCACGGGCCGCACTGGATACACCAGCCGTGAGCTCCAGATGCAGCAAGCGACCACCAATCACCACACATCACCTCTCCTGCCATGGAAGACCGTTACAGCAGATGGAGCCCCAAGTTATGGATTAAATGAACTCAACGGACACTTTAGAGTGATGATCCATAGACTGAGGGAATGATATCTGGAGACAGGAGAAGTGGTGGTGATCAACTGGACAATGGGGGACCTTGGCATGATGTAGATGGTATAGAATAAGGGGTGGATAATATCTTGGGTTCAGCCAGGACAGGGTTAATTTTCATCTGAAGCCAGGAGGCGACACAGCTGGGTGGGTGGACCCAACCTGGCCAGACAGATCAGGGTATTCTATACTATGTGCTGTCATGCCAGGTTCCAGCTGGGGGGGAGCTGGGCAGCGGGAACTCAGTCGTGGCTCGGGAGCGTGCAGCGGCAGCGGGCTTTGAGAGTTGCTCTCTGTGTTCTGTTTTGTGTTGTGTTTTCTCCTTATCTGTATCGTTGTTCCTGTTCCCTTAATTTGCTGTTCTGTTAAACTGCCCTTATCCTGACCCACCAGTTTCTGCCTCTTTCTTTCCATTCTCCTCTGCACCCCAGCTTTTGTTGCCGGCCACAGATAATCTATAACACCCCCCGCCCCATTTCTGTGTTTCTTCTGATACTAATGTCCATGTAGTTTAAGACTAAAGTCCAGTCTTTCTTTCTGTCTCTTGACAGAAGCTCAATTCTGTGTATTTGCAATCACATCAAACTGAAAACCCACAATTATATCAAGATAGTTTCAAGAAATGGGTAACAATGGTAGGTTAAAGAGGCATGATGGGATAGTAATTTTATTCCATAACAAGGAGATTTATAAATTAATGAAGTTTGGTTTGATTTATACACAGAGTTGATCCACAGTATTTTCAGCCATCTGAAATGCCTCCGTTTATTTTCCTTGTTCTGTAGTATCTTAAATTTTTTCAAGCATCCTCCATGCAGGGATATTCTGTTGAACAGGGGAGCAGTTAATTTATGTGTGTTGTGGTGTGAGGGCAACATCACATCTTGGATAAGAGGTGTGAACAAATTAGGAAATGTTGCTGTTTATCTGCTAATTATATTGGTCCAAGTCATTCACTGAGTAAGAAATGTATGGGTTTGGATATTGTATATGGCTAATCTTCTGTTGAATATAAATATTTGTTTTGAAAGCTGTTGGGATGAAAATTGATAGCCAATTGATTTTGTCCAAAAACACATCAAAATAAGGGATTAAAGAATTTTATCACAAATAGCCCTAATCCCTCTTCCACCACATGAGTCTCTGATACAGGTTTTAACACTTTCAACTAAGGTGAAACTTTCTTTTGACTGTTGAGTTACTGATATAGGGTAGAGAGTACTGGAGATGATGAAGTATTGTTAATAAACTAGTAATTCCTTTTGTCTCCAGTATTTTTGTCTTCCTTGGTTCTCAAGTGAACTTGTGATGAATGCAGGGGCTCAAAGAAAGCCTTTAAGTACTCCGACCTGAAGTCCTTCCAAGGTGGAATTTCCAGATGTTCAGAGTTGACAAATATTAAGAAAAAGGTGTAAAGGTTTTTCCCCTCAGAATGCTTTCTGTCTCACAGGTAATACGGGATACCTGTTCAATCTGTATGAAAAGACCTAAACCCCCTTATAAACTAATAACTGTAAGACCTTCTGTACTAACCCCGTCCCCTTCAAAGTTATAAAGGTAATGAATCTGAAGGCATAATGACAGAAACACATAATGACAGAAAGCTTATTGACGTCTTTTCTTAAGTAAAAATACTAGATAATCCTGAAGAATAGACATTAGGGAAGAAAAAAAGTACAGATTGCACAGGTGTCTCATGTATTCTGGCCTAGTCATATTACATGATTGTGATGATGGAAGATCAGATCTGATGATCAGAATGGTCTCTGCCCAAAGTGGGCATATACATACATGTGTACATACTTGCATGTGTGTGTACGTATATACATGTGTGGTATACGTGTAAGTAAATGAAGTAATTCTGGTTTTTGCCCAATGCAGAGAGTATCTCAGCTCATCAGAGTGCTTCTTTGTTTGGCTTTTAACATGTCATACACATCTTGTTACTCTTTTCTGTGTGTGATACAAATGAAATGGAGATTCTGGTGTTTTGTTCACATATCAACCGGGAGACTAAGGAGGAAAGGGGTTGCTTTTGTGTTCCTTGTGGAATTGATATTGCTTCATCATGTCTTACTAGGTAGAGGCAAGTTATTCTTCTGATAATCAAAGCAAGTGTTTACTTTATTATTATCATATTTCTTATATTGCTTCCTGTCAATCAATAAAGCATTGCTGAAGCATGATTGTATAATGTATGAACACATAAAATGTTTAGATTATAAGTTTTTAATATAACATGTTATTAAAATGTTTCTTAACAGTATGCAAGCTGTGTTCAACTATGTAGTAGGTTATGAGCATCTGGAATCTTAGTAGAAAGTCAGAGTATATAGTTACAACTTCATATAATAAGTAGGTCAAGTTTTCCAACTTAGGATAGTGACCTTTTTCTATTTTTAAAATACTTAAGTATTTCTGTGTGTAGTATTGTACTACATATCAATGCTACGTGCCAATAGAAGGATATATCAACCATTATGTATTCTGTCGCAGTTGTGTTTGGAGAGGCAGGCAAAGGCTTGCCTACTCCATAGTAACTTTAGTAGATTTAACTATTTTGTGTGTTTAATTTCATGGATTAAATAATTCTTAAAGAAGATATCACAAGGATTTACTATATCTATATTAAAGTTTGGTTATGAGATCTGCATCTCTTCCGTTTAGTAAAAAATAGTTCAAGAAAGACATTCAGAATTTCTGACTAAGCATAAACCTATTCAAGTCACATGAGAACTCAACTTTGATACCTTTGATGCCCATATTTTCTTCACTGTCAGTAGTTTTACACTGGTATTTATTTCTGCTAATCTGTTCTACTTTAACTTATATTTAGTTGTGGCTCAACTGCTTTTGATGCTCAACTCTATCTAAATTGTCTCACTTGAAAACCTATTTGGGGAGCTGAGTTCAGGACTGTTTCATGCTGTATACAGTATCTGGCACAGGAAAGTATTTGTTTTTGACAATTCATGTATGTTCTTGTTTCTCATAAAAATGGGAAACTGAGTATGTCGTGCTCTTTCCAAGCAGCAAAAAGTACATGAAACATCACAGTCATTTATGCTTCTGTGTTCAAATTAGATCAGGTTTTTCTAAAGCTAAGAAAGAGAAAGAGCTAAAATTTCTGCAGCTAAAAAGGTATGTGACATATTTATTTGTTTAGGAGTGCTTGATCCTCTTAACTCTGAAGACAACAAGAACGGATTTTAAATTTCAGAGTGAGTAGAATTTCCTTCCTGAGAAATGATCAGAAAACAATTTTCAAGGTGCAGTCCCAGTCCTTCCAGTGTCTGTAGACTTCTCCCATTAATAATGTAATTTCACTTCTAGCACATGATCTGTTCCATACTGTGTAGAGTATGTTGCTAACTTCCTCGATGCACAGGATGAGATATTGCATGATAGTGATTTTTGCTCTACAATGTGTTCATTGTGACAAGGCTGCTTTTACAATAATTATTTATGTCTTTCACATGCATCTTAAATTTACTTAAGCAAGGAACATTATTTTTCCTGAGCCTCTCTGCAAAACAGAAAACCCCAGTAAGGACCAGGGCTTTTCAACATGGCAGCTACCAGCTCTTTCACACCCTTATTTTAGCACCTCTGGTGCTCTGCCATGGCAGCAGTCGCATACAGTCCTCTGGCTGGGTGTCAACCACCATGCCCCCACAGGGAGACTGTGACCCTAGTCACAGTACCCTTCAGTCACACGACCCCTCAGTCAGCAGGCAGGGTCCTAGCCAAAGAAGTGCCTCGACAGAGAAACTTCTGGGCAGCTGACCATAAATGACCACAGTTCAGATCCAACCAGGCTATAAAAGGCGTCCCCACTGGAGACCCCCTGAGATGATTTTCCCCAGAGCAGAGGGCCTGTAATTGGATCCTCTTCCCTTGGGTTGATACGTTGTCCAAGGAAACTTCCAAGGATTGAGTACCCTCACCCTCTTTGGTTGAAGATTACTTCTTCTGGATACCTTTGAGTGAGCCTTCACCCCCTTTGGGTGGGCGATCCTATTTTCCAGGTACATTTGAATGAGAGTTTTCCCCTTTCTGAGTGAATGTGTGCACAATTTGCATCACCATTCTTCCATGTTGCCACGTAGCAATAACATCCCGGACTGGTATACCGAACCTGTAATTTGTTAAATGGTACTGCAATGTTGTCTTGGTTACCCCTGTTCGTGAAATGTTATTGGAGTGTTGTCTTGGTTACCCTCATTTTTTTGTCAGTTTTGGTTGTTTGATTTCAGTCACAAATTAAAGTTTGTTTGAGTTTATTGTCTGTGCGGAGTCATTTGATGTACCTCTGTGACAAAAGCATCATATTTTACTGAGAGCAGAGCAGTCAAAGAAAACATGACGGATTTTTACATTATTTATGTGAATAATAAATAAAATTATTTATGTAAATATATAAATATATATTTTATAAAATATATTTATAAATTATAGTATATTGTATATTTTGTCTTATATGACATGAATATATTTATAAATTTATTTTACATAAATTATATTTACAAGTATATATATTTATATAAATAATATATATTTTAATATAGAATATAAGCTAGCAAATCATATTGGGAAACTAGACAATTATCATATGTTATGCTGTAGTTGGTATAAAAAACCCAAGAATTGCTAAATAGTTGTTTTTTAATGATGTGCTGCAGATATTTTAATCCAAATCTTGTTACTGCATTTTGCTCTTAAGAAGACTGTAAGCAGAAAGATGATCTCTGCTTAATTTTTTATACACAAAGTTTGTTATATGACATTAAAAATGTATTATGGGCCTGTCTTTCCATAGTGGCACACTCAGACTGTGACTTGGTCAGAACTAAGGTATGCAAAGGTCATGGCAGGTAATGAGCACAGCCCATTTCCGATCCTGAGGAAGTTTGTGGTGCAGGGGTCTCTACAAGGTTGACTGTTCTAGTTCAGCTTGTTCAGAAATACTCACTACCAGCAGAGCTGAGTAATATCAGCAATTACAAACATGCTCATGTTCCTCTGCTAACAGGATTTACAGACTAGGCAGGGGAGTGGTATGGGACTTGATCTTGTAAGAGCATCTCTCAAATGTGATAAAAGCACGTCACTGGTACAGGACTTAACATAATAGTATCAATCGTTGATCAGAGATGAAATTGCATTGCCCATCTATACAAATATTTATGTTGCATTTGAAGTCTGGATTCAAAGTAAGATCTGACCTGTGAAGCATTCAGAGTTTTTGCATTGTAAAACAAGACTATGTTTCCCATTACCTTGGCTTTGGAATCTGCTGGGATCACTGTGAATTGAGATAGTATTTAATGTAGATACTAGATAAGCAGCAGGTAGGTTCCCAGTAATAGGTGAGTTAGTGCTTGCCAGTGCTATTTTGATTTTAAGAACAACAGCATAAATAAGATGGGTAGATTTTGTAGCAAAGTGAAGTTCTCCCTTTTCTCTATGTTCTTACTCAAAGAAGCTATGAGCTGCCATTGCTCAGATGTTTTGGAAAATGTGCCTCACAGTCAAAAAGTGGTGGAGGAGAAATTGGCCAAATTCAGGAGTTCACCTGAGTTCAAGGGCTGCTGAGAGCACAGCCACAGGATGACAGCAAAAGCCTTGAGAGTACAAGTGCAAGATAAGATCGGAGGCACCAACAGTACAAAAGCAAACCACAGAGGATAAATTACCGGTCATTTAAAAAGTGCAAGCTCGAGCTGTGCAGAAGTGTTTCAATGGAGCAACAAAAAAACCAACAAATATGTAAAATACTGCTTTTTGTGGTTGAAGCACAGAAAAAGTTACAAGGCATAAAAAGCAGTTACATCCTCTTCAAGCATGCAAAAAAAGAAAGAAAGGAGAATTGTTCCTGCATCACCTCCAGTTAAGGGTACTGCACATTTTCAGTGTTTCTGCTTGCCAGTACTTGGCCTTTCCTCCCGTTTGCTGGAAAAAGAGCATTGCTTTCTGTTTTGCTGCTTACCCTGTGTCCCTACTGCAGGCTCAGGAATCATATGTAAAGGTTTATCTTTGTAAATCTGTTAAAGTAAACTTGAAATGCAAAGAATACTACCTGTGTGTTCTGTGCTTTGAGCTTCACACACAGGGTGAGTGGCGCTACGTCTTTGGGAAGTAAACTCGGATGCAAGGCTATCCAAGAGTCAGGGAAATAGGGCAACAGTCACTGGTTCAGCTCATCTTGGAGTTTGTGTTGCAAGCAGAGAGGGCAGGGCTGTGTGATTGCACGCTAGTTTGACTGGGGTTGCCAAACCCTTTTTCTTCCTCTGAATAAGAAGGGTGTAAGTAAATTCACAGTGGTTGATGTTGGAAGGGATGTCTGGATATTGACTAGCCCAACCCTGCTCTTTCAAGCAGTGTCAGATAAGCAGGTTTCTGAGGACTTTATTCAGCTGGGTTTTGAATATCTTCAAGGACAACTCACTGTGTTAAATCTTAGGATTTATATCTGTTTAATTTATAGCAGCTGCTTTGTAATAAGAGCTTTTAAATTGGAACTTGTATTCTTGTCTCCAAAATCTAAGACCTAAATTACAGTCTTGTTTGAAATTGAGAAATGATAATTTAACTTCTCCTATTCAAGCTGAGGTCCTGTAGAACAGATAAGTGGTTTGCAAAACCAAGAAATAAGCCCCATGATGAGCAGGCCTCTGGTTCCTGACTCCATAATTCCACCTAACTCAGCTGCCTTTGGCTAATGAGAGAACACAATCCCATCAAGCAGGAAACAAAATCCATTACTTGTCTGTGATATTATGCTTTCCTTTACTGTGCTTGCTGTCTAATTCTGTTAATAGTTTGTTCTTGCTACATATTGAAAGAAATGTTATGGATAATGACCCTAGCTTTGCCTTCCCTGTATATTACTACTGTGACAGATCTGCTGAAAGGTCAAAAGGAGAGATTGCTGTGAATGGAAATCATATGAACTAGCTTTTCCCTTCGTTAGACTTTCATAGAAAGGTGAGAGATGACAATACTGTGTTATTTGTCTGTCTTCTAAAATGCTGCCTGTTATTCATTCTCAAAAGGTCTGTTTATGCATCTGAATCTTGGACAGAGACCTAGACTACCATTTCCAGTTTCAGATACGCAGTAGATTAGTAATGTTGGCAAATTATATCATCAGGATGGAGGCTGTGTTTTAGATACCCAAATAGGCAAAATGAAACACCGAAGGTAAGAAATACCTGTTCTCAAGAATCCAGCAAACAAGAAGCACATTCTAGGTACCTGAATTTCCTTATGCATTGTGTATGTCATTTAGATGTTTTAACTTTGTTTACCTTTAAAGAGAGGATACCTGTTTCTGTTTCTGGACTTGAGAACTCCTCCTAAATCTTGAAAGTGCTGTCTTTGTCATATGTGTACGGGCACTTTTTTTTTCTTTGAATTGTATGTGCTAATAATTGCAGAAATAGGTGGAATGTGTTATTACTCCCATTCCTTGTCAGTCTTTGGATTTGAATTTGGTTAGTAATTGCTTTACGAGGTCTAGTTAAACTGGTTTATGTGACTTGTAGTGATTATTCTTACATGCTTAAATTGAAGAGGCTGATGTTTGATAGGTACAAATAACTAGACATAAGACTGAGCAAAAATGGCATACTTCTCACTTTATGGATATAACAGACTTTGACTTGCTTAATGATGAAAATGCTTAGCATGTAACTCATGTTCAGCATGTTAACATGAATGCATGCTAAGGACAGTCTAGGAGAGACTGTATGGTTAAGAGCATAGGCAGTGTGTAAGAGGGGAGTCAGTCTTTAGGATTGCAGCTGCTGCACGGCTCTTTCCTAGTGTTTTATTGTTATGACCAGAAATAAGCTGGTGTTTGGCTGCTTGTTAGATGGTCTGAATGACAAAGAACATCAACTGAAGATTTTGGTAGCAAATCAACTTTACAGCTGTAGGCTAGGCACTTCTAGTTAAAGGGGGAGACTGACAACAGGACAAGAAGTTTAAGAAGGTTAAAACTAAGAGTATGAAGAGACATTGGCTTGTTTGGCTTTTAAAATATTACCATGTCAGATCTTGATTTTTTTAATGTAATAATGTAATAAGGACCAATACAAAGTGCCTGCCTAATTTTATATTCAGCAAATTTAATACAGAGAAATTTTAATTTCAGTATGGGAAATTTGATATGATGCAATAAAATTGTATAATGCATTTCATAATGAAATTTTAACTTTAGTCTTGTAGATATCATTGACAAATCTCATATTCAAATTTGGCTAAGGTCCTTAATGTTAGGTACCTGAATCAGCTAAAAGCTCTAGAAATAGGCCTGTCCTTATCATTACATGCAGGAATAATATGAAATCTATAGATGCATAGTTAAACGATGTCCAGGGTTCGGCCAGGACAGGGTTAGTTTTCACCAGAATCCAGGAGGGGACACGGCCAGGCGGGCTAACCCAAACTGGCCAAACAAAACAGGGTATTTGATACCATGTGCCGGCATGCTGGGTTCTAGTTGGAGGGAGCTGGCTGGGGAGGGGAAGCCAGTCATGGCTCGGGAGGGCACGGGGCATCGGGCAGTGACAGTTACTCTGTGCATTCTGCTGTTTGTTTTGTATATTATCCTTATCAGTATTGTTGTTTTTACTGTTCACTTCATTTGCTGTTTGGTTAAACTGCCCTTATCCCGACCCACGAGTTTTTTGCCTTTTTCTTTCCATTCTCCTCCCCACCCCATCGAGGGGCAAGGGCGACAGAGCGACTGCATGGCCCTTTGTTGCTGGCCACGACCAAACTGCAACAAGCAATTATAGGAGTCCTCACAAAATTGCAATTTCATTTTCAAATTTAAATCTCAGTAGATTTCCTAAAGTTTCTAAAATTACTGATGGAAAAAGTGTTTTACTTTTCCTTAAAACAAGTGCTTTAGGCATACATCGGCCAGACTTCAGACAAATACTTCTCTTCTGTGAAGTACGAACAGTTCCTAAAGCTTGTCTCACATTTCCTCTTCTCAGATTTAAGTAGAAATAGCCTTAATGTATTTCTGTCACAGTTTTGGCAGCCATTAATACATCATCCAGCAATGGAGTTATAATGATGCATTGCTTATTCTGTACACCCTGAGTAGATACAAGTGATAGTAACATGTATGGAATTATAAAACACTGAAGTTCTTAAGACTTGAAGAAAACAAAGATTTATTAAAAGAAGAAAAGCGAACCACAAAAAAAACATCTCCACACCATTTCTAGCAAACATTTGAGGTCAGCTAAAAAATAGTTTTAAACTTGTATCATTTTTCTGTTTAGAGAGGAATATGTATTTTTATTTGTTTGAATGAACAAATTTAGAACCACCACCTTGATCCAAGAATTGGTATTTGTTTTCCCCTTTAGGAGCAATGCTGCCATTGCAATATTGTTATTTTCTTCTACCTTCCTTTGATAAATATAATGCAAATTAGAAGTATTTTTCTGCTTTTTGAAAGCTTCCTGATTTTCTTCCAGTCAGCTACAGAAGACTTCTCAGTTGTTGGTTTCCTACAGAAAAAAGGTAGAAATTCTCTTATCTCAACTCTTTCTAATCTCTGAGAAAGCACAATAGACTTTCTCTATACACTTGTAGAACAAGATAGCAGCCGAAAATTGCCCTCTTAAGTATTGTGCAAGCAAGAACTTAAAAACGCCACATTATGTCCGATAAAGCAGTATCATTTAAAGTTTTTTTGTGAATGCATTTACATCTTAAGATTCTGGTAACCTGTTCAGCAAATTCCAAGATCTTCATGCTTTGAAGGAATCTACTGAGGATATACTGTGAGTTCAGAGTTCCTTTGAAGATGACTGGAGGTTTGGTGACTTAATGAATCATGCAGCTGCAGTCACAGGAGAGGAAGTCCTTTCATCTTGTGTGGAAATATCCATATGTTAAAATTACTCATACAAAATGAATTTTCAGCATATGTATTTCAGTTCTGAGTTTTCAAACCGGTGTTACTTGCAAGTCTTCTGTATGTGGTCTTTAGCGGCCAAGTAGGTGGATCTCTTGAAAGCCTATTTCAGAAGTTCAAATAAATATTAACAGAAAAAAAATCACCTTAATCAACCCCTGGCTTGAAGAAGGGTAATATACTGTGCTTGAAGAAGCACAGTAATATAGGTGCATCTGAAGTACAAGAGAAGACGAAGGGGAAATCTTCAAGGGTTCTTTGCTTTTGAAATGTTGGAAGATTTTTTTATTGTTATATAAATTCTGTGTAGTTGCTCTGTATGAATAGACTGAGATTGGAGATGGGTGGATGTTCCTAGATGCTGGTGCTTACATCACAATTTCATTTGCACTATTGGTGATTGAACACTATTGGTTATTGTGATGGTATGACTAGCTTATGTAAAAATTACTTCACAGACCTGGATACAGAACTTTACAAGTAACAACAGTATCGAATTACCCACCTCACAAATCGAGGCATGAATTCTGAAAAACCCTATTATTTCAACTGTTATTTTTGTTAACTACTTATATTTCCTTCTCATTTAATAGCTAAGATGTATGAACTTCAGGTGTAACATATATTAATTTAATATTTGACTAGTAATCCTTTATCTAACACAGGAAGATTAATAGAAGACAGATAATAATAGGTAAATGAAGTCCATGTTTTTAATAAAACATATCCAAATTTTGCCTTCAGAATCAAAATGCAATAATTTGAAATAAGAGGTAATGGTAGCTGTCTCTTAAATTCTTCCTACTCCTACCTTCACCTCTCGAGTACCACAATACAGAATTGAGCACAAAGGAACTAATCAGAAATCTTAGAATCATAGAATCATACAAAAGTTTGGGTTGGAATGGACCTTTAAAGATCATCTAGTCCAAGCCCCCTGCAATAAACAGTGACATCTACCACTAGACCAGGTTGCTCAGAGCCCCATCAAACCTGACCTTGAATGTTTCAAGGGATGGGGCATCTACCATCTCTCTGGGCAACCCATTCCAGTGTTTCACCACACACATTGCAAAAAATTTCTTCCATATATCTAGCCTACATCTAACCTCGTTTAGTTTAAAGCCATGATCCCTTGTCCTGTTGCAACAGGCCCTGCTAAAAAGTTTGTACTCATCTTTCTTATAAGACCTCTTTAAGTACTGAAAGGCTTCAATAACGTCCCCATGGAGCCTTCTCTTCTTCAGGCTGAACAGACCCAACTCTCTCAGCCTTTCTTTATGGGAGAGGTGTTCCAACCCTCTGATCATTTTTGTGGCCCTCCTTTGGACCTGTTCTAACAGGTCTATGTCCTTCTTGTGCTGAGGGCTCCAGAGCTGGAAGCAGTAGTCCAGGTGAGGTCTCACCTGAGCAGTGTAGAGGGGAAGAATCACCTCCCTTGACCTGCTGGCCACACTTCTCTTGGTTGGCATTCTGGGCTGCGAGCGCACATTGATGACTCATGTCCATCTTTTCACTCAACAGTACCCTCACTCCTTCTTGGCAGGACTGCTTTCAATCCCTGCATCCCCCAGCCTGTATTTATAGTGGGGGTTGCCCCAACCCAGGTGCAGGACCTTGCACCTCATGAGGTTCACACAGGCCCACTTCTTGAGCTTGTCCAGGTCCTTCTGGATCGCATCCCATCCTTCTGGTGTGTCAGCTGCACCACTCAGCTTGGTGTCATCTGCAAACTTGCTAAGGGTGCACTCAATCTCATTGTCTGTGTCACTGATGAAAATATTAAACAACGTCAGTCCCAATACGGACCCCTGAGGGACACCGCTTGCCACCGGCGTCCATCTGGACATCGAGCCATTGACTACTCCCCTCTGGCTGCAACCTTCCAACCAATTCCTTAGCCACGGAACAGTCCACCCACCAAATCCATATCTCTCCAACTTAGAGAGAAGGACGTTGTGAGGGACTGTGTCTAAGGCTTTACAGAAGTCCAGATAGATTATATCCATAGCTCTTCCCTTGACCAGTGATGCAGTCACTCCATCATATAATGCCACTAGGTTGGTCAGGCAGGAAATTAGCAGTCTGCTCGTTATTTTCACTAGAGTAGGTGGTTAAAATTCGTCAAAACAAATGAAAACCAGATTTGTTTCTATTTTGAAAGCTGTTTATTGCTTTCAGTTCCTACAGTTCATTTCTTAAATTAAACTGTGTGCTCAAAAACACATTTAGTTATGACTGAAGCTCTCGGGAACTAGAAAGATAAGAGGAAAGTATATGAATTAGTTGCGCCTTTTTCTTGATGAAGTGACTCTAACACTGCAGGTCTGGGGGAGATCTGT